>Tibetan_p1__coassemble_494_pt1 | contig 20133 bp, 13 predicted proteins | sample Tibetan_p1__metabat2_high_PE_033 | metagenome-assembled genome bin Tibetan_p1
ATTAAAGAAGTTTCGCAAAGGCAAAAAAATCAATTTAAAATCAAAAGCCTGCAAAAGTATGAAATTTAACTAACAGAATGGCCTTTTTCTTAAAAAAATATAAGGCCGCAATCTAATTATCCATATTTCCAAATATTTATAGAAACGTAATTCAGAAAAATGGGATGTACAGCCGCTGGATGAATTAATAATCAAAATAAACGGCAGGGAGATTACATTGAATGCTAATGCAGGCAACGAAAAAAGGCCGATCCGAGGACCGACCTTTATATATTAATCAGTGATTATTCCGGAAGGTTTACATCTACGAATTTAGGCTCAACCTTATAGTTCCAATCTTCACCCTGAAGAGTTTCACAAATCAAGTGATAGTTGTTACCTGTCTCGTCAGGAATACACATCTGGTTGAATCCTTCAGCAGAAGTAAGTTTAGCCTCATTGAATTTCCAGTATGCAACGAGTCCATCAGCCTTTGAATCTACCTGATAGAAGTGGTTCTCTGCCTTTAGATCTGCAGAAGTAAGAGCCTTGTTCCAAATACGGATTTCTGTCATCTTGCCGATGAAGTCCCTTGCATTATCCCAAGAATATCCGAAATAGAATCTGTGACGTTTAGGTCCATTAGGATTCCAAGAATCACCGAATCTCGATGCAAGATCAAGTGGGTTGTTAGCAGTACGTCCAGAAGCTATCAAAATTCCATCTACATAGATTTTCACGAAAGTCATAGCACCGTAAGCTGCTTGACCATCTTTTTGTCCGACAACTGCAAGGTGATACCATTGTTTCGTTTGTAGCTTCAGTTTACCGGATAAACTCTGAATTTTGTCTGATGATGAATATTTATATGGCCTGGTTGAATTATCATAAACTTCCTCCGGTTCCGATGCAGGCTGATTCGTATCACCTACAAAGTTAGCTGCAACCTGTCCACCTGCAAGATGAAGGTCATTTGGTTCTATACCGTTATCACCGAATCTTACAAGCCAGTAACCTTCAATACCAAGAACTGAAGAAATCTGTTTTGTAAGCTCATCTGCATTAAGTAGAAGCTCAATGGTAAAGTTCTCGAATTTTGAACCCTTTGCACCATCCTCCCAAGATGGACGGAGACGCATTCCTTTCATATCGATAGCGCGAGAAACGAGAGCCTTAGGAGCCTGTCTTACAATGATTTCAAGTTTTACAGCTTCATCACCAGGATAAGGGTTCTTCTCAGTGATAGTAATAACGCCTGATCTTTTTTCTTTAGACGCCTCTGCTGTGATAGTCTCAACACTAGGCTCTTTCTGAGAATGTTTAATCCAGTCTGCACCGTCAGTAACTTCGAAAGTATATTCAACGTTAGAAGTTACTGCTACATCGATAGAACCGCCATCAGGCAAGAAAAGGTATTCTGTTTTGTCTGTAGAAATCTTTGACTGTGGTCTCTGAGAAAGAGTTACAGTAACAGGCTCTACGCGCTCACCAGTGAGAGTAATGACAGCTTCTCTAACCTGCTCGCCAGAATTCTCCTGAAGGTTGAAAATAAGATTAACCTTATTCTCACCTGCCTCCTGAGGGAAAGAGAAAGTGCACCAATCCTTGGCTTCTGCAGCTACTTCTACATTGATAGCTCTGTAATTAAGGTTAGTATTAAGCTCAACAGTTGCCTCTTTGGCTGTGTACTTCAAATCTATTTTCTCTGCAGAAGTAAGAGTCAAGAAGTTAACTTCGCCAGATTCAGAGATAGCAGTGAATTTTGCCTGAGCCTCTCCGCAAGTGAACGTGAATTCAGCAGAAAGTTGTTTGCCTGTGTAATTTTCCTTTGCTGTGAATTTGACGATGTCACCATCCTCTCCTTCTGTCACACTTGGTTCAATCCAATCGTAAGTTTCCTCAGACTTGAGTGACCATTTGTCTGAACTTGTAACAATAACATCCTGAGATCCACCATCTTTACCGAAAGACTTCTTCTCTGGAGTAATAGTAATTTCGTCTGGAATCGGTTCGGGTTTTGGTTCCTGATTAGGCTCTACTTTTTCTTCGCAAGCTGCCAGCGACAGCAATGCAGCTGCCATCAATAAAATCTTTTTCATTTCGTATTAGTTATAGTTAATATGAAGGAGGGTGACTCATCATCACCCTCTTTACATTGTAAATTAAAAATTGCGGTCTTTTTTCTCTGGGCTGAACTGGCCTTCACCAAGTTTCTCGTAGTAATATTTACGTTCGGCAAGTTTGAGTCCGTAGAAACCTTCGGCAGCATTCTCGATAGCTGGATCAACTTTGAATGCGTTGTTGGTAAGTCCACCGCCTTCCTGCGGATGGAATGCATACCACATACACCAACCATAGCCATCTGCTTTCATCTGCTTAGCTTTCTCTACAGTCATATCAGCAATGCCATATCCTCTGTTACATTCGATAGACATACCTGCTTTCTGAGACATCTCGACTCCTTCCCACTGTGAACTTACAACATCACTGTAGTTAGGTACAATCTGGTCAATCATTTCACCAGGAGTTTTGCCGTTATATGCCTTGTAACCTTCCCAGCTGAAATCGAATACAGAAATTTCTGTATCCCACGATATTCTTTCATTCATCTGAGTATAGAGCTGGTAAACAAGTCTCATACCGTTTCTGTATGGAGTAAGAAGTTCAGACTCTGCAATTCCTGATGTATACTCCTCATCAAGAAGAACTCCATCAAGCTTATACTCCTCGATAGCATCAACAACCTGCTTAGCAAACATCTCGGCACCCTTATCAGAAAGGTTGATAATACCTGCAGGAGTGTGGTTTGGAAGGATTCCAAGCTGAACCTTTATACCTGCATCACGAAGCGGCTGGAGATAAATATCAGTGTCAGTAAGAAGAGCCTGTACATTAGGGTTGTTGTGAAGTACTACCTTGTTACTTCCTGCCATATAGTTGATATTTGCAGCGAAGACAATCACAACATCGAAGAAAGGTGTACCATCTTCAAGTTTGTACTCAAGAATATTAAGAGGGTTTGTGTTGTTTACCTCAATCATAACCATATTCTTGATTTTCTTGTCAAGTTCCTTCATTGCAACGATGTTGAATCTCTTGTTTGCAATAGGGAACTTGATACCTTCTGGAAGAGCAGTCTCATCAACAGCGATGGTAGCAAGGAAGTTTTTACTTGCAGGACAGTTAGTAAGATCAAGGCTGATTTCAAGTGGAGCTGACTCAGTCTGTCCCTCTGGAATTACAAGAGTCGCATTGCCAAGGCTGATAGCGTCAGATGGAAGGCTCTCGAATCTTGTACCGTGAGTATGGTTGTACTCGTTAAGGAAATCAGGATCAAGTTTAACCTTTACAGTAATCTCTGACTTTGCAGCCTCACCGAGCTTTACGATAATCTCAGTTTTGTCGGTAGGATTATCTTTCTTCAGTCTGAGAGATATGCTGTTTTCTCCTTTCTTGTTGACAAGTGCACCTTCACCTGCCTCTGTTGAAGGCTTGTCTGTATCAGAGCCATCCTGCATTACAGAAACGGCAACTTTCTTTGCCTTGCCTGCAGTAAACTCGATACGTCCTACGCGTGAATCTTTGGAATCATTATCCTTAACATTCACCTTAAGAGTATTCTGCTCTTTAGTAGCTACTACCCAATCTGGAGCAATGAACTCCCAAGCTTCTGCATTTGTAGTCACAGTAAGAGTGACATCTGCATTCTCCTTAGCCTTGAATGAAATTGCTGACGAAGGAGAAACTTCGAGAGTTTCTTTAGCGCCACTTGGAGTTTCAGGCTCTGTCTTTTCTTCACAAGAAGAGAAGATAAACGGAACAAGAGCGAGACTTGCCGCAAATGACAATAGTCTGGTTATTTTCATAATTTGAATCTTAAAATAAAATATAATTGATTAATTAATTTTTGGCAGGAAGTTCGACTTCTCTCCAAACGAGTGAAGACTTAGCCTCGAGATCATTGCCAAAGCCGGAATAATCCTTCACTGCATTCTCCTTGCCTTCGTTAAATTTCCAGTATGCTACGAGTCCTTCTTTAGCAGGCTCATCCTTAAGGTTGATCTTGTAGAAATGACCTTCTGCATTGATTTCCTCTGCAGTAAGAACACGATTCCACAGACGAACTTCGGCGATAGAACCAAGGAAAGGACGTTTGTCGTCATAAGAATAACCAATCCAGAAGCAACGAGGCTTTCCGTCTGACTCATCAGAGTGAGGAACTTTGAAGTTTACTTTACTAAGCTGAACATCACCTTCAGCAAAGTTCTTACTTCCCTTTTCCTTACCATTGAGATATACTCTGGTCATACCTTTATCAAATGAAACAGCTATGTGATACCACTGGTCAGGATTGAGTTTCATAGACGCATTGGTAATATTTGCTCTATACCAAGTATTGCCGACCTCATCGTAACGACAGGTTGCAACCTGAAGCTGGTTCTTTGGAATAAGGTTGTCACCAACACGGATAAGGAAGTGGTCCTCGACACCCATAATTGTGTGAATCTCCTTGTTTGTGAAAGCGGATGGCTTTACAAGTGCTTCAAGAGTAAATGTCTCCATATCAGCAACTTCGTCAAACTCACCCCACTCTGGCCAAAGACAGTTATTGGTAATATCTGCAACTACGTTGATAAGAGAAGCTTCCTTAACAACGAAGAAGATAGTTCTTGCGCTCTCAAGTACAGCAGGACCTGAAGTAGACACAATGCTTACAGGCAGGACATACTGAGTCTTGAAGTCAAGGCTCTTGAGGTTTTTGAAAGAAACTCCAATAGGATTGCTTTTGATGCTACCCTTTGTAATTACAGCTTTGTCCTGCTCCAATGAGAAATATTTCTGGTCAAGAAGTTCGGCAGACTCATCATAGTATGCCAAACGATATTTGTCCAAATGTGCCTGATCAAGCATAGGAGCAATAGTAACCTCCACATCTGTCTGCTCAACATCAGCCATTCCGAAAACAATCTGAGCCGACATCTGATCGACGTTCTCATCTGTCGCTACATTCAGCTTTGTGGCAAATGAGGTGGCATTGATGAAAACTTTGTTCTCAAAATCGTGCGCCTCATCGTTCTGACAGGACATCATTCCTGCTGCAACGGCAGCCACAGCCAAAATTCTTGATGTTATATTCATTTTCATAATAAATAGTCTGTTTAGAAATTACTCTGCGTCTGCAGCTGTTGTATTCAGGAGAGAAATAGCCTTCCTTGAAGTATTGTAAGTACTTGATATAGAGTAGTCGTCCTGGATGTTGGACACCATTATACCGCATCTTACGAATTTTTTATCAGGCTCGTTGACCCAACGTGCAGCAGCTATAGGCTGGAATTCTTTGATATAGTCTTCTTTCTGTGGGTTCTCGTCATTAGGGACAGCTACCTGAACGATAACTCTGTCCTGGCCTTTGTCTACGCCTATGAATGCGCTTTTCACCTCAGAAGAAAACATTCCTGAAGAATATGCTTTTCCTACTGGAATAATTACATATTTAGAATATTCGATAATAGTCTGATCGATAAGTCCACCAATATTACCCTTTACGATAATAGTGTGGTTGCTGTGTGAATTTCTCCAGTTTTCGATAGCTGAGAGGAAAACCTCCTGGCCTGCTTTGTGGAATCCAAGAGTGTTGTTCTCCATTGTTACCATAATTCCAGCAAAACCATACTGGTCGCAGCAAGCAATCTGTGCAGCCACTTTCTCACCAACGAACTTACGGTATTCTTCCTCAGTTCCTGCAGGCTCGTTTTCCTTTGCATCCTCTATTGCTGACCACTGTTCGAATATTGTAGTGTAGTTTACCTCGCAAAGAACCTCGGTTCCTTTTGTCATATACACTTCTGAGATTTCCTCTGCAATGGCAGGGAAGATACCGTTGACAGCATTCCTCACACAGATAAAGTCTGCACTGTCCGGCATAGCCATAATGTGCTGGTTGCGTGAAACAGGCTGCTCAGATGGAAGGTCAACCATAAACATAGATACCTTATGAGACGAAGCCTTATAATCACGAAGCGAAGCAAGATATGTCAGTGACGGCTGTTCTATGCCCTCCTCGAAATCCACACTCTCAGGCTCAGTCCATTTTGCGCAGCTGACAGTCAGCGTAGCACCCAAGACAGCAGAAAGAGCCACTGAGGTATTGATCATTTTATTAATATTTATCATTTTCATAATCTGAATGCTAGTTTTTGTAAGTAGGATTGTTTGGCTTGCAGTCGAACCACAAACGGGTAGACATCTTGTCGCCAGTTACAGTAGTAAGAGTGTTCTCCTTATTAAGATACTCGCTCACTGCATAATTGTAGTTATCAGTGTTGCTTGAGCCCTCTGCCTGAGGATATTTCATTCTTCTGGCACCGATTACAGAATCAACTCCCTCTTCTGACTTGTTACCGTCTTTTGTTCCAGGAAGAAGTTTCGGATAACCGGTTCTCCTCCAGTCCGCCCAAGACTCGTTGCCGAGAAGCCAGTTTGCAATCCATTTCTGTGTGATGATACGCTCCTGCATCTCTTCTTTGTCAGCTGCAGAATTCCAAGCTACAGTGATTGTAGAACCGGTAGTACCAGCCTCGATGGAAGGTGCATTGTATGCAGCTGGCTGTGTCTTACCCTGAAGATAAGCGTCAGCACCTGCAACACCCCACTGCTCGAAAGACAATTTCACTCCTCTTTCATACGCATCCTTTGCATCTTCCTGCATATCATATCCAAATACTGCGGCAGCCTCTGCTTTAAGGAATGCAACCTCAGCAGCATTCATCCAAGTTGCAGCATCTGTCTTTCCATTGAATTTGACACCTGAGAACTTATGACCAAGCTCCTTGTGATTTGGAATAGCTATGCAACGGCGGAGACCTACATACTTGTCAGATATTCCATCAGCTTCAGTAAACTCTGATTCAGTAAAGTAAGCTGCACGGCGAGGATCCTTGAATCCGTTCATATAGCAGATAATGTCAGCTGCTGCGTGTGAGTCACCTGCTGATGTGGTACAAGGAGTTTTCGCATCATCATCGTGATTAGTTACAAGGTTATACTCAACAGCAACCTTGATAGGGTTTCCGTCAGTACCCCACGATGCAAACCTTGCATTATCTGCATTTGAAGTCATCACTCCAACTTCGTGATTTACAGCAGATTCAGCCATTTCTCTTGAAAGCTTAGGGTCAGCGTATGAAATACGCATTGCAAGTCTAAGCTTGAGAGAATTTGCAAACTTAATCCACTTTTCAACGACACCACCGTATATTACATCGGCAGAAGCTGAGAAGTTGATATTACGATTCTGCATAAGTACTGTAATTGCATTGTCAAGCTCCTCGAACATAGTTTTATAAGCTTGCTGCTGAGAATCGTATGGAACGTTGATTTCACCATTCTGACCTACCTTGCTATAAGGAATAGGACCATATGTATCGGTAACCCTGTGCATCGCTGCTACCTTCACAATGTCACCGACTGCCCAGATAACAGGATCATCAGTTACCTGATGCAACTGTCTGTAGTTTGAGTAAATTACAGGGATGACCTTATCTGACTTCATCAGGACATTTGTCCAGTTGTCAGTCGGATTGTAATTTGAAATTGTATTTGCCCAACCGTTGTTTGCATCGGCAAGGTAACCGCCCTGGGTTCCTCCCAAAAGGCACTCGGTGAACTGTGTTGTGTTCACATCAGGAGAAATCACACCGTTAGCTATACCTATGAGGGCAGCTCTTACGGCATATCCGTCTCTCTGCATTTCCTCATCACTGATGCCGTATGGGTTCTTGTTGATATCAGCAAAGTTTGCTGTACAAGAAACACCTGCCATTACAGTCAGAGATGCGGCGAATATTCTTAGTGTATTTATTTTCATCGTAGAATTCCTCCTTAGAATTTAAGTCTGATATTGAAACCGAAGTTGCGGGTGTTAGGCATCATAAAGTAGTCGATACCCTGGTAGTAGTTTCCTGTAGTAGCGATTGACTCAGGATCAAACGGAGCCTTGTTGTAAATCATCCACAGGTTTCTACCTACAAGCTGTAGGGTAAGCTCGCAAACATCTTTCATCATTTTTCTGGAGAATGTATAACCGATTGATGCTTCCTGGAGGCGAAGGTTTGTTGCAGAGTAAGTATAGTACTGCGGGATAACATCACCACCTGCGATCTTAGTGAACCACTGGTTAGGATCAACAAGGTCGCCACCATTCACTGCAATCATACCATTGTCTCTTGCTGCAGCTGAAGCCTCAGACACGCCATAGAAATCGAGAACTGCCTGAGTTCTTGAGTATACAACACCACCGATTCTTGCAGAGAGCATAAAGCCAAAGTTGAAGTTACCAACGCGGAAGTCATTTCTCCAAGCCATATTAGCTTTAGGAAGTACGCTTCCAAGTTTCTTGTAATCACTTATATCCTTGAAAGTACGTGTCATAACCTGACCTGAACCGTCAACAAAGATTGCATTATTCTCATCTCTTACAAGGTCAGCACTTGAGTAAAGGTCACCAAGTGAACCACCAGTCTTGAGGACGAACTTAGCATTTCCAAGACCACCCATATCGAGCGCAGGGATGTTAAGTTCCTCACCAGTCATAGGGTTGATAGCGTTCTCTGCAAGAGAAAGAATCTTGTTCTTGTTGGTAGAGAGTGTATAATTACTTGACCAGTTGAATATTCCCCACTCTTTGTCAAAGCCCAAAGCAAGCTCGAAACCTTCATTGAGGACGTTACCAGACTGGATAGGAATCTTTGAATATCCAGAACCAGTTGAAATCTCAGGGAAGAAAGTCTGGTTCATTGTGTTAGTGTGATAGTAGGTTGCTTCGAGGTTGAACCACTGAAGGAATCTCATAGACAGACCCACCTCCCAAGAGTTTGTTCTCTCTGGTTTAAGGCTTACAGGATAAGATGTATCAGTTGCCCAAGAGTTTCCTTTGTCAGGCCACTCGTGCATAGGGTTAGCAAGCCAGCGCTCGAATGGAGTACCTACTGATGCGTAAGAAGCTCTGACCTTGATGTACTCAAGCTGTCTTGGCATATTAGGGATAATCTGAGAAAGAACTACAGAGGCACCTACTGAAGGATAGAAGAATGACTTCGCTGTAGAACGAGGACCTGCAAGCTGTGAAGGCCAGTCGTTACGTCCGGTAAGAGTAAGGTAGTATGCACTCTTGAAACCAATCTCGGCAGAAGCATATACAGACTGAACCTGCTCTCTCCATCCTGCCTGTTTCTTCACGAGTGAAGCTGGGTCGATTGTAAATACATTAAATACGTTTGGAACGTTGTCAACTGCGATTGGTCCTCTGTTGGAAATCATATCGCTGCGCATATCAGTGATAGAAGCACCAAGGTTGGCGTGGAGGCTCCAGTCATCCCAAGTCTTGTTGATGTCGAGAAGGGCATCAGCGTAGAACTGTCTGTCCTCGGAAGTCTCCTGTCCGAAGAGACCGTTCTCTGATTTCTCTGTCAACTGAGTGTTGGTAGTTGCGTAGAACCTCTCAGTGTACTTGTTGTGTGAGTTATCCACACGTACACGTCCTGAAAGAGTAAGCCAGTCAAGAATCTCGTATGAAAGTCCTGCTGAAAGCATATAACGGGATTTCTTGTTCTGACGCATATTTCTGTAGTTGATCCAGTAAGGGTTCTGCATAGTCATACCTGCATCACCCACAGGCCAATACTGAGTATAGATCTTTCTTGTAGGATTCCATCTCTCGTACATATAAATGTCATTCCAGTCATTTCCACGTGGGAAGAGATATGCACCGAGAAGTGGGTTGTTGTAAGTACCCTGGTTTGTCATATTCTGGTCGTTCTGCAGAATGTAGCTTGCAGATACGTCGAGAGTCATTTTGTCATCAAGGAACTTGGTTGTGTTGCGGAATGTGAAGTTGTAACGGTCATACTTATTGTTAGGAACGTTTCCGATAGAATTCACAGCCGCTGCAGAAAGATAGGTCTGGTTCTTAGCGTTACCTGTTGAGAGGGAAACACTTTCAGTACCTGTAACACCCATTCTGAAATAGTCCTTGCGTGGGTTATAACCCATTGAGTTAGCCTCGTTCAAAAGCTGTCCCCAGCTACGGATTGTAGAACCTGTAGACGATGCATAGTCACCGGTACCATAGCGGTTCTGGAATCTTGGAAGTATGAACGGATTGAAAATCTCAGTATTGCTGGTGATTGTCACAGATGTCTTGCCTTCCATTCCTTTCTTGGTGTTGATGACGATTGCACCATTGGCTGCTGCAGAACCGTAAAGAGCTGCTGCTGCCGCACCTGTAAGGACTGTCATAGACTCGATATCCTCAGGGTTGATATCAGCTACCGGATCAGTAGTACCTCTTGAGTCAAACTCAGTACCAGCCTCTTTAGCAGAAGTATACATAGGCACACCATCAATCACATAAAGCGCATTGGAAGACTTCGAAATAGATTTCTGACCACGCATAACAACTTTTGAAGCACCGCCGACACCTGATGATGAAGCATTGATGACAAGACCTGCAACCTTACCATTGAGGGAGTTTACGAAGTTCGCATCCTTGTTTGAAAGGAGTTCGTCTGATTTAACCTCCTGAACATTGTAGGAAAGAGCTTTCTCAGAACGCTTGATACCAAGGGCTGTGACGACAGTACCCTCCATCATAATAGAATCATCTTTGAGTGTCACGTTGAACACACGCTTTGATCCTACCTGGAGAATAAGAGTCTCATATCCGAGGCAAGAAACGACAAGGTTCTTTGACTCCATACCTTTCGGCATCTCGAATGAGAAGTTTCCGTCAATGTCAGTACTTGCACCAATTGTGGTACCATCGAAAATAACAGCAGCTCCAATCACAGGTCCACCGTAAGAATCAAATACGGTACCTGAAATAGTGTTGCCTACAGGAGAAGTTGCAGAAGAATCCTGCGACTTCTTGGAAATGTAGATATTACCTCCCTGAATGTCATACACAATGTCTTTCTTTCCGGAGAACATCTGGTCAAGAGCCACAGAAACAGGCTGCTTGTCCACATTTACACTCACGGTCGTCTTGACATCGACCTGATCGATAAGGAATAGATAATCCGACTGCTGCTCAATAGCTGCGATAACTTTGTCAAGAGTGGTATTGTCCATCTTCAGTGTTATCGTCTCCCGTTCCTGAGCTGTTGCAACTGAAAAACAGAAGAACAGGGAACAGAGTGCCAGCAGTCTCGAAATTCTGCTTATAAGACAATTGTTCATATTTTATGTTTAAAAGAATTAGTTATAGCATCTAATGGTTTAAATATAGTAAAAGTATCACCTTATGAAAATCGTTCCTGTACGGGGTTCGCGCAACCAAGTAAACTCACAGCCTTTTGAAAGGATTGAGAGAGCATTATCAAGCCCCTCGGAAATTCTGATTTTACCCCAAGTATAGCTAACTTCCGGCAGATGCTCACGCTCTATCACAATATCCACATCGTACATCAGTTCGAGCCTCTTCATCAGTTCATCGAAAGGGACATCTACTATATCCATCAATCCCTTTGTCCAGCAAATAGCGCTTTCGACGTCATTCATCCTGCCTACATACAGGTGATTTCCCCTCTTCCTCACGACGTCGTTGGGACTCAACACATAAGACTCTTCCTTATCCCCGTTGTTAACAACCTTGATGGTGCCTCTCACCAATGCAGCAGAAAAATCGTCGTTAGTCTCATCTACATAGACATTGAACTTGGTCCCGAGGACAGAAATGTCTGAAGCGTATGTCTGGACAATAAAAGGACGCTTTTCATCTTTAGCAACATCGAACAGGACTTCACCGGAGACAAGTTTAACCGTCCTGTCATCAGAAGAAAATACTGATGGATAAACAAGTTCAGTTCCGGCATTGAGCCAAAGTTCCGTTCCATCCGACAAGGTAAACTGAATAGGCCGGCCGGGAGGAACAACTATCTTTTCCATTTGGCTGGCAAGCGTATCCATTGTCCTATTCTTAGTAATGTAAGCTGTCGTAAATATAGCTACAACTGCCACAGCCGCCGCAGAAGCCGCATAAACAAGCTTCCTGACAGACTGAAACAGCTTCTTTCTCTTCGGCACACACGTAGGAGTCCAGTGAGCTGACATTCCAGAAAAAAGCAAATGGGCTCTCCTGTATTCCGCTGCCCTGCTGCCATCTTCATCTGCTGCCAACCATTGCTGAACCTCATAATCCTCCTGCTCAGAGGTCTGCCTTTTGAAGTATTTCAATAGTAAATAAATTTCCATATCGGTATTAAGACACATATCCTTACGATATGGACCTCTAAATTTTACATTTTTTCACAATAAGCTTAAAATCTGTTCTGATTTGCTCTTTGAAGCAGCAAAAGTAATACAAAATTTCAAAAGTTGGAAACAGCTGCAAAGATTCTGTAACATTCTGTCGCAATTAAGAGGATGCAAACGTTCACTAAACTAAATATTTAGGGAGTTTTAAATAATTAAAGATTTTATATTATTTTTATATAGTATAAAATAACAGAATGAAAGAGAGCAAAAAATAAAGGTACCATATACAGTTGATAAAAGTAAAAGGGCGAGTATAAAACCCGCCCTCAAAACACATATTCTATATCAGATTATCAGTTCTCAAATGGAAGGGAAACTGATTTCCAGTTGATGCCATCAAAGTGGTTTCTGTCTGTCACACTAACGTGACCTATCATATCGTTTCCATTTGATGTGTGGTCTTTGACAGTGCTGCCTTTACCCTCATTCATCTTCCAGTAAGAAACAAGTCCCTCAGAATCAGGAGCTACATAGTAGAAGTGATTCTCGGTCTGAAGGTCCTGCTCTGTCAATGCCTTGTTCCAGATTCTGAACTCGGACATAAGGCCCTTGAAGTCACCTTCAGCGGGATACTGGTATCCCATCCAGAAACATCTTTCGTTGACAGAATCATAAGGAGCACCGAAGTTGACATACTCAAGACCGGTATCCTGTCTTGCGACTTCTTCACCATCTACATAAACGACCATAGCACCATCTTTAAGACTGACAGCTATATGATACCATTTTGCCTCTTCGAAAATAAATTTTTCAATCTTGAATTTCTGCATTCCACCTTTCGAATACTGAATCTGCATATAGGAGTTCGGCATTATAGTATCACCCATCCTGATGATGAAGTTTCTCTCCATTCCGAAGATGTTGGAAATCTTACCCCAGCCTGGCTTAATCTTGTTTATATACATAAGGAACTCTACTGTGAACTCCTTCATATTAGTCACAGGAGCAGTATTCTTCCACTTTGGTGCTGTTCTGGCTGTATCAAAGTCTATAGCCCAAGATATAAGGGCTTCAGTACGCTGAATGATAAGGACTGAATCTGCTAAAGGTTTCTCTACACCCTGAGGAGGGAATTTCTCCACGAAACGAACCCAAGCCTTTCTCTCCTTGCCGGCAGCATCCTTGAACTCTGATATAGTAAATGCCTCACCAGCCTGTTCCTTGCCTTTATGAGTAATCCAACTCTTGGCTTCCTCTGGAATTTCAATTTTATATTCAGTATTGCTTTCAACTGCAAATGTCAGTTCGTGGGACTGAGCATCAAGTATTTTCTCTGTCTCCTCAACAGAAATCATAGGTTTGGATTTCTGAACTATTGTAGCAGTCGCTGTCAAAGCACCACCCTTGATAATGACTTCTGCCTGACGGGACTGTTCGGTGTCGTTTTTCAGAAGGTTGAAGACAAGGGTTGCAACTTCCGGTTCGTCTCCTTCGACTGCAACGTTGAAAGTAATCCAGTCAGCATCCTGAGGCAACTCGACTTGCAACTCTCTGTAGTTGACACTTGACTTGACTTTTACTTCCACATTCTTGGCATCAAATGCAGCTGTAGCTGTCTTATCAAGAACTTCAAGAGATGCAGGGACTCCACCTTCGATGACAATTTTAAATGACTGCTTCGCTTCTCCTGCAGAGAACTCAAAGACAGTTTCCATCTTCTCTAAAGTAGAATTAGGCGCAACTGTAAAGAGAACCTTGTCTCCTGATTTGCCTTCACGTACTGACGGAATGACCCATTCAGCCCCTCCAATCAATGTCCAGTCGGAAGAACTTACAACTTCCAATTCAACTTTTCCACCTGCTGCAGTAAAATTGCTGCTGTCGGAAGATACTTTAATCTCATCAACTACTGTAATGTTCTTCTGAGAAAGAGTAAACTTGGCAGATGCCTCACCCTGACGGAAAATATATTCGCACTTCCTGTCAGACTCGCTTTTATTAGGCGATACATCAAATCTGACAACTGCCCCATCCTTTCCTGAAACTGATGAGACTGCTGCCCATTCAGCAGCTCCCTCGAGTTCCCACTCTCCGTTGCTTGTTACAACCACCTCAACAGTACTACCCTTTGCACTTACAAGTTTGCTTTCAGGGGCAACGGTAATTGAATCAGGCTTCGGAACATCCAACACCTGTGATTCTGAACAGCCGACAAACGCAGCAACGGCCATCAGAAACAAACATATTTTTGATTTCATTGTATTATTTCTTACGAATTTTAGTGTCATTTATTAATACTAGTCGAGTTTGAGATCCTCGTAGCGGGTCGGGTCATAAACACCCTCACCTCTCTTGCGGTAAAGACCGGTAGGACGCTTCAGTCCCATTCCATACTCGCCCATAGCTACCTCATTGAACCACATAAAAGAAGTCTTGAGGTTGCGGACAGGGTCGAACGAGAACCACATAACCCAGCCGAATCCTTCATTCTTGATAGTCTCAGCACGCTTTGCATCAATGTATCCGAGTCCTCTTGAAAGTTCGATGGAAGCACCTGCGCACTGTTTCTTGCTCATTCCCTCAGCCTGGCCTGTAGGTGAACCATAGTTTGCACACCAGAAATCCACGAACTGCCCTGGAAGGTACTCCTCGCCAGTTTCAAGATCTTTGACACGAGTCAATGAAGAAAGTGTACCCCATTGGAAGACTGAAACCTCTGTTTCCCAAGGACAAGTATTTTTCAAAGCCTTCTTCAGTTCGTAACAAAGACGTGATCCTGCGTATGCTGACGGTTTTGCAAACCAGTGGTTGCCAAGAATAGGTGGCTGTGAGTATTCATCATCTAGGTTGACACCATCGAGTTTGTATTTCAGACAGGCATCAGCAACTTCCTGCGCATACTGCTGTGCACCCCAATCAGAAAGCTGTGCCAAACCTGCAGGATCGTGGTTTCCGAGGATTCCAAGATACACTTTGATACCCCTTTCCCTCAATGGCTGCAAATAAGTCTCGGTCTGGTCAAGCAACGACTGGACATTAGGGTTGTTGTGAAGATATACTTTGTCCTGCTTGCTCTTATAGTTGATATTGGCAGCAAACAAGATAACAGCATCAAAGAACATACTGCCATCCTCGAGCATATACTCTATGGCATTCAACGGGTTAACGTCATTAACCTCAAAATAAAGCACATTTCTGATTTCCCTGTTGTTCTTTCTCTTGAGGAGATAATTGACTCTCTTGGTCTTGGAACTTACAGACACATTGTCAGAAACAGTTCTGACACAAAGAGGAACAAGATAAGAAGTGCTAATAGATAATTCAGGACTGCTGAGATCGAAAGTGATGTCCATCTTGGCCGATTCTGTCACTCCAGCCTCAAGAGTCACAGGCTCCGTAGGATACGCTATCATCGTTGCCGGAAGGAGCTGAGCCTTGCAATCGTGTGTAAAATTGTATTCATTGAGATAATTCTCATCAATGAATATTTCCACCTGTACATTTTCCTCTGCAGCTTCATCCAAAATGAATTTGAATGCTGCTGTTGCTGTTGTTTCTTTATTGTCAACAATCAGTTCAACATCGTGTTCTCCAGTTTCGTTATCAACAAGATTTCCTGGAGTCTTGTTTCCTTCAGCAGCCGAACCGATTGTCTGGAGAATGGAAATATGAACAGGTTTGGCTTCTTCTGCAGAGATTTCAGCGAATCCAGACCTTTCCATATCGGAATCATTGTCTGATGCTGTCAGTTTCAACTGATTGTCCATCTTCACTGCAGTAATCCACTCAGGTACCTTGTAACTCCACTCAGACGCATTGGTCTCGATTGTCAGGACAACATCGTCGTTTCCAGAGGTTTGGAAGACAATAGGATCAGAAGGCGTAACCGACAAAACGGTTTCCCCTTCTTCCGGTTCATTCTGAACTACACTGACGGATACACTTTCTGCAGTGCCGGCAGAAAATTCAATTCTTCCCGAACGTGTACCTCCGGAAGTATTATCCTTTACGTTTACTGAAAGTTTGTCACCTTTTTTTGACGCATCAACCCAAGCCGGTGCTTTGAAACGCCACTCCTCTGCCGAAGTTGTTACTGATAGTACGACAGATTCATTGTCGGATGCCGCAAAGGTGATTGCGGATGACGGCTCGACTTCAAGAGTGTCGTTTGCCATCTGCGATTCTTCACAAGAGAGCAAGGCTGAAAGCATTAAAATCAGCGCTCCCCCTGACAGAAATCTCGAAAATTTCATCTTCATTGATTTTGGTTTTTTAGTTTTGCATTATATATGTTGCCCACATATTTCAGGACAACGATAATATAGACACACAAGTTCAGTTGACGGACCCTGACAAAACGAAAAATCCGACATTTCTACATACTATACTATATGCGTAAGAACGAAGAGAAACCGGAGAGGGGAATAATATTGAATATTTCCAAACAAGTGTTATCTTTGTCAATTAATGATTTGAATTGTCAGTATGACGGCGAAAGATATAACACCTTCTGAATTCGGACTTCTTTTCTTGAAATACAGGGAAAGATTCATCGTCATTGCAACGTCATACGTAAAGGATGAAATCGTAGCAGAAGATATCGTATCAAGCTGTTTTACAAACTTTTGGGACAACAGGGCAAGAATACAGATTGACACTGTTCCGGAAGCCTACATCCTGCAGTCGATAAAAAACAGTTGCCTAAATTATATGAGGAATAAAGCCAACCGGCTGAGGATACACGAAGACAGGTACAAGGCAGCAATGGCTGAAATTCACATTCTTGAAAATGAAAATCTCGGTATCATCTTCCGCGATGATATAATGAAAATATTCCAAAGGCTGATGGAGCGCACTCCTGAAATGACACGCAACATTTTCTGTTCCAGCAGATTTGACGATATGACATATCAGGAAATAGCAGACAAGTACAATGTCACCCCAAGGAAAGTCAAGCGTGAGATTCAGTCTGTCCTCAAGATGATGAGAGATTCCCTCAAAGACTACCTGCCCTGATGGCATTTCCGGTTATGGTAACTGCAATTTCCATAGTGGAATCAATATCATACATTATCGGACTCTGATTCAAATAATACTTCATTCATACTCAAAGGCAACAAGCAATTGTCAAACAATTGAACATCAGGAAATATCCGATGTATCTACACAACATAAACCCAACGGCATCATAGCATTTATCAGACTCACCTTCTGATAGTGTAAAATCGCTTCCGGAGCTATATCAGACTCAAATACAAGTCCCTCATTCAGAAGATATTGCCTCATTGTACCACAAAGCAGAGGATTACGAGGCGTATACCAACGTTCTCCGTCAAATAGAGCGATGTTGCTGTATGACGTGTCTGTGAGAAGTCCGTTACGGACTATTATGATTTCATCTGCACCTCCTGATTTTGATGCAAGCCCATCAAGTTGTGTTCTGTCAGCATATTTCAGACTATAATCAATATCATCACAAATGACAAAACGAAGACTTCGTATTTTTCTCATCGAATAAGGCATTATGCTACGCTCAAGAATTTTTCCGGAATCGTCATAAATTATTCTGGCTTTATATGACAATGTTCCCAAAGCACCAACCGGCGATGGTCTGATTCCATAATCAAGCTTACACAAAGCTGCCTCCCCAAGCATATCCCCGAGAACATCTTCCAGACATATAGAAACGCGCCCTTTGCCACAGGCCTGAAGAGTGCGATTGACCCTCAACTGATGGTATGGAAGTAATTGAGCTCTACCATCTTCAACCCTTATTGTTTCAATAAATCGGTACATAGGCTTTCTGTATTACTTCTTCATACTCACTTTTACACTGACTCTGCGATGTTATGCCTCCCCCTGCCTTGAAGAACAGGCCTGACTTCTCCTCTTCAATATAGCGAATCATAACTGCGCTTTCAACCCTTCCTGCACAACAGATACCCATCACTCCTGTATAAAAGCCGCGATTATAGTCTTCTGCTTCACCGATTATCTCTACAGTACGTTTTTTAGGTGCCCCGGTGATAGAACCGGCCGGCAGCTGCGAGAAAATAATATCACCTATGTGTTCACGATAATCACCAGGCAAATCCCCTTCTATGTGTGAACTTGTCTGAAGAATCTCACCCTTGTTCGTACTAAGGCGGTCTACATAACGATAACGAGGCACACGTACTCGCGTAGAAACCTTGCTCAAATCATTTCTAATCAAATCTACGATTGTAGCGTGCTCCGCAGCCTCTTTTTGATCAGACATAAGCCTTGTCTCCGCATCGGGCAACGAGGCATCAATTGTCCCCTTCATAGGATAGCCGCTGATTGTCCCGTTTTCAATCCTTATGAAAATCTCTGGGGAAAAACAGACAAACCGAGATTTGAACCAGAGTTTGTACATTGCTTTGGAATGCATATAAATATCTATCAATGAGAGATTTGTAGATACAGGGATACGACACGTCAGATTGGCAAGGAAACAATCCCCAGCATTCTGATGTTTTTGGATTAAGTCAAACTTGTGTCTGTAGACCTCTTCCGACTCCGGCATCACATTCCATACCACATTCAGAGGAGTTTGTCCACATACAGGTTCACGATTCAGAGACAATTCCGTAGGAGCTCGAAGTTTCCCACAATCATTGCTCCAGGAAGGAAATGAATAAAGAACTTCTTCCTCTGGAATCTCGTCAAGAAGATTCACATAGCTATGCTCCATAGCATAATCTATAACAAAAAGAAAAGGCTTGGGCTGAGCTCCCAAAAAATTCATTTGCCTTATAGCTTCTTCTCTTCTAAAGAACTTCATTGTCTTTTCCTCCTTTCCCTTTTAAAAAATTGGCTATCATTTGCCTTCCACTCTGAGTTAGTATGGATTCCGGATGAAACTGAAGCCCGTGTATATCGTATATTCTGTGCCTAAGGGACATAATATATCCTTCTGGACTAAACGACGTAACTTTGAGACAAGAAGGTAACGAATCACTATCAACTACCCAGGAATGATATCTGCCTACAGGCACAACAGGAGCTAACCCACGAAATATATATTCATCTTCATCCACTATACGGACAGGTGTCTGAATGCCGTGAAAAACTTGTTTCAAATTCTTTAGTTTGGCTCCGAACACCTCACCGATTGCCTGCTCACCGAGACAAATACCCAACATAGGCTTTTTACCGGCATATTCGGTTATAACGTCCTCCATAACCCCTGCCTCGGATGGAAGTCCCGGGCCTGGAGAGAATACAATCTTGTCGAACCTGTCAAGGCTATTCATTTCGAAAGAATCGTTAAACAAAACCTCCACTACAGCTCCACACTCAACAAACAATTGGCGCAGGTTATATGTAAAAGAATCATAATTGTCTATAATCACAACTTTCATAGCATCTTGTCGAACATAATTCGTAAAAGCAGCTGTGGAATACAAGGCATATCAGAATTGTTAGGAATACTAGGAATACCTTGAATATGCAGCGCAAGTGAATTTACAGAATGCAAATTTAATGAACTTTACCAGACTTGTGGAACAGCTTGCAAAACAATTCACAAGAGGAAGAGCCAAATATGTCAAGAACGGCTGCAAATGACCATCAAATTTATCAAACATCAAACACAAGCAACAGCAACAGCAACGGCAACGGCAACTGGATAAATACCACAACCTCGTATTTAATGTTTATGTTTAATGTCTAATATTTAAATTCATCGGCAATCACTCAACAAAGATAGACAAATTATAATCAAGTATTTATACATAACCTGATTCCTTCAGGCTCTACACTATTTCGTAACGTACCTTGCCAAGATAGAATCAGAGAGTGCTTCATCTGTACGTATCTGTGCGTATGGAGCGGTGTTCCTGATGGTAACACGAGCATTGCCGGGCACATAGTCTGTGC
>Tibetan_p1__coassemble_498_pt1 | contig 20076 bp, 14 predicted proteins | sample Tibetan_p1__metabat2_high_PE_033 | metagenome-assembled genome bin Tibetan_p1
GTAATGACTTATGCCGGCTATCACGGTATTGACGTAGAAACAATCGGGCAAGAAAACGGTCAGACATCACTGACATCAATGCAGAAAGCCCTCGAATCCGGTGATGTTGCCGGTATACTGGTTCCATCAGTCAACCGCTTCGGTATAATAGAAGATCTCACTGGATTTGCAGAGGCAGCCCACAATGCGGGTGCTTTGGCTGCAGCTTACTGCGACCCTTCTGCATTGGCAGTTTTGAAAACCCCTGGCGAATGGGGATTCGACATTGCTGTCGGTGAAGGTCAGTCGCTCGGTCTGCCGTTGAATTTCGGTGGCCCATATATAGGATTTATGGCTTGCAGGAAAGAGCAGGTACGCAAGCTCCCTGGCAGAATTGTAGGTCAGACCGTTGACGCCAAAGGCCAACGCTGTTTTGTACTTACCCTTCAGGCAAGAGAACAGCATATCAAGAGAGAAAAGGCGACAAGCAACATCTGTTCAAACGAAAGCCTTATGGCCCTTTATGCAACAATATATCTGTCACTGATGGGTCCTTCGGGAATGAAAGAAGTCAACGAACTTTCAACGTGCGGTGCACATTATCTCCACGACCAATTGCTATCCACCGGTTTGTTTGACGAAGTTTTCGATAAGCCATTCCTGAGGGAATTTGTCCTGAGGCCTCATATCCCTGCAGAAAAACTTCACAAAGCCCTGGCTGATGCCGGTTTCTTTGCCGCTCTGCCGACAGAAGAAGGATATGTCAGCTTCTGTGTTACAGAGAAGCGCAGCAGAATGGAGATAGACAATCTTGTTAAAACTGTAAAGGAGGTCAGGCTATGAAGTATTACGACAAACTGATTTTTGAACTTTCAAACAAAGGCAGATGCGGTTATTCGCTTCCCTCAAACTCTTTCAGCGGAAAGCTTGAAACATTTATACCATCCTGTCTGTCAAGGAGTTCTGAAGCAAGGCTTCCTGAGGTGAGTGAAGTAGATGTTGTCAGGCATTATACAAACCTGTCACAAATGAACTTCGGTGTTGATACGGGCTTTTATCCATTAGGTAGCTGCACGATGAAATACAACCCGAAAATCAATGAAGAAGTAGCTTCTATCCAAGGCTTCGGAGCACTACACCCGCTCCAGGGGGAAGAGACTGTACAAGGCGCATTACGCGCATACTGGGAGATGGAAAAATCACTCTATGCCATCACCGGTATGCCTTCTTTCACATTCAACCCTTGCGCAGGCGCACACGGTGAGTTGACCGGATTGATGATAATGCGACGCTACCACATATTACGCGGTGATTTGAAAAGGACCAAGATTATTGTTCCGGACAGTGCCCACGGTACCAATCCTGCAAGTGCAGCTGTATGCGGACTTGATGTAGTGGTTGTAAAGTCAAAACCGAATGGTCTTGTAGATGTCGCAGACTTGCAACCTCTTCTGAATGACGAGATTGCAGGTATAATGATGACAAACCCTAATACTCTCGGTCTGTTCGAAAAGGAAATCGGTGAGATTGCGGAAATGGTCCACGGTTGCGGTGGTCTGCTTTACTATGACGGTGCCAATATGAATCCGCTTATGGGCGTAGCACGTCCTGGAGATATGGGCTTTGACATTTTGCATTTGAATCTCCACAAGACATTCTCAACCCCTCACGGTGGCGGAGGTCCCGGTTCCGGTCCTGTTGGTGTTGCGGAAAGACTTGCAAACTGTCTCCCTGGTCCTCGAGTAACTAAAGATGAAGACGGAATATTCCATATTGAGCAAAATCATCCTGATTCGGCTGGAAGAGTTTCCGGATTTATGGGAAATTTCGGTATTATACTAAGGGCTTATGCTTATATTCTTTCACTTGGCAAAGAGAATCTCCCTTATGTCGGAAGATTCGCGACTTTGGCAGCAAACTATGTGAAAGAAAGCCTTAAAGACTGCTATAAACTCCCTATAGAATCTGTCTGCAAACACGAGTTTGTTTTCGACGGTCTCATCAACGACGGAGCTCACGACGATGTTCCAGGTGCAGTAACACTCGATGTTGCGAAGAGGTTATTAGACTACGGATTCCACGCTCCGACAATCTACTTCCCTCTTCTATTCCATCAGGCAATAATGATAGAGCCGACAGAGACAGAGTCGAAAGAGACCATAGACCAGTTCATTGAAGTAATGAGGAAAATTGCCGGTGAAGCTGCCCAAGACCCTATGATTCTCAAGAATGCTCCACACAATACCCCTGTCGGAAGACCTGACGAGACACAGGCAGCAAGACGGCCTGTTCTGAAATATTGGGATAACTAACATTTCTTGCTATGCATATTACCATTATAGGTGCTGGTCCCGGAGGATATGAAACAGCAATAGCAGCTGCAGAGCGCGGCATTAAAGTGACAATTGTCTCGGACGGTCCAGTCGGCGGTACGTGTCTGAACGAGGGCTGCATACCGACAAAAACGTTCTGCAGAAATGCAGAAATTCTTGAAAATCTGCAAAATGCACCAGAGTTCGGAATTGAGACCGGTGATGTAAAGTTTGACTTTTCAAAAGCGCTTGAGAGGAAAGATGCAGTAATCAGTCAGCTTAGAAGTGGAGTGGAATTCTTGTTAAAGCACAAAAATATAACTTTGATTTATGGAAAGGCTTCACTGAAAGATTCAAATACTGTTACTGTAGAAAAAGCAGATGGAGAATGCGAAGAAATCTCCGCAGACTATATCATCATAGCAGTCGGTTCCGTATCTGCTTCATTGCCAGTTCCAGGTGCCGACCTTGAAGGAGTAATCAATTCTACAGAATTGCTATCCATCGATGCTCTGCCAAAGAAACTTTGCATAATCGGAGCCGGTGTTATCGGGCTTGAATTTGCCTCGATTTTCAAATCGTTCGGTTCTGATGTCACTGTTGTAGAATACTGTAAGGATATTCTGCCGAGATTCGATGCTGATCTTGCCAAAAGATTAAAACAATCTCTGACTAAAAGGGGCATTGCCATTGAAACATCTGCTCAGGTAGAAGGTATTTCAGAATGTACTGAAGATGGCCATAGATTACTGAATGTCAAGTATTTGAAAAAAGACAAAGAGTACAACATATCAGCCGACAAAGTACTGATGGCTGTCGGAAGACGTCCTGCGGCGCATCGATTGAATCTTGCAGACTTGAACATCGAGTTTTCTGCCAAAGGCGTTGTAACCGATGCCAATATGAGAACCAATATACCGAATATATTTGCAATCGGTGACATACGCGGAGGTATGATGCTTGCCCACGCTGCTGTCTTTGAGGGAAAAAGAGCTCTCAATGCCATTTTCGCTGACGAGAAGGCAGGAGCGATTCCCGGTACAAATGAATTTGCAGAATCATTTGTAAAAGAGACAGTAGACGATGGAATAGAACTCGAGATAATTCCTGCTGCAGTATTCACTTATCCTGAAGCTGCCGTAGTAGGAATGACCGAAGAAGACTGCAAGGCCAAAGGCGTAAAATGCAAATGTTTCAAATCGTTTTTCAGAGCAAACGGAAAAGCGGTAGCAATGGCAGAACCGGAAGGATATTGCAAAATCATTGTTGCTGAAAATGTTACAGACAATGTTGCAGACAATCAAGAAACATCTGCTCTTATACCTGGACAAATTCTCGGATGCCACCTCTTCGGAGCACACGCTTCGGATATAGTGCAGGAAATCGCTGCCTTGATGAACAAAAAGGCAACAATTGAAGATTTGCGTAACATAGTCCACGCACATCCTACCCTGACAGAGGTGCTTTTGAATGCAGCAGGCAATTAAAGTTTAAAAAAAGGTCGACCAAAAAAATAATGTACCCCCAAAAGCTGGACGGTTTAACATTATTAAGAGGCACTCTTAGATTGGAAGAAAGCTCGGTATTGCACCGGGCTTTTTCCATTTTGCCTAAGTTTGATTCTATCATTATTGTAGTAGCGAATGTGCTTTACTGATTCCTTGGCGAACTGCTCTACACTGTCCCGCTCCTGCAAATATAACATTTCAGACTTCATAAGTACAAAGAAATTCTCCATCATTGCATTGTCCAGGCAATTGCATATCATAATTTACTTGCGTCATCTTTACATCATAGGCAAAGGGATGTCGTTTTCTTTGTTTGAATATTTGGAACTTCAGGAAAAAGTAAATATTAGGAAATCAAAAAATCGTATATCCTGCAAGATTCTTCCTACAGATATGGTTCGATAGCAGCAGAGAGAGAATCCCCCTGCACATAGTCTACAGCGTTCATTCCTGCTTTTCGTGCCCCTTCGATGTTTCTTGGAGAATCATCAATAAAGAGTAGTTCCTCTGCCTTGAGACCGGTGCGGCGAATGCTTTCCAAGTAAATTTCCTGTGACGGTTTAAGCATCTTCATACTGCTTGAGATAAACAATTCGTCAAAAAAATCATCGAGATCGATGCCGGCATTCCTGAAATCTTCTGCACATATTCTCATCATTATAGGGTTGTTGTTGCTGAGCATATATATCTTGTATCCCCTATCCTTCAACGTATGAAGATAGTCTGCTTTTTCTTTTGACGGACCTTCATAAAAGTTTTTTATACAAGCATCTATATCGGCCTTGACAGTACCAGGATTGCATTTTGAAAGGACAAAACTGTAAAATTCGTCAGGGCTGACAATACCGGCTTCCATATCGCCGTAAATACCTTTCTGGTGACAAGGATCAAGATAATCACATATTTCCTCAAAACCTATCACTTTGAAAGATGAGACAGCCCTGTCATAATACAAATCAACGAGCACACCGCCCATATCAAAAACTATCGCTTTTACCATAATTCTATCATTTAAATTTATCAAAACAACATTCTATTTCCATATTCGGGATAAACTGAACTGACAAAAGTTCAAAAAGGTATCTGCCATACGGCTCTCCCGCCAGACATCCCGCTCAAGTCACTGACCTGTAAGGATTTGCTTAAGCAAAAGCCCTATCCATAAAAACAAGCGTCACAAATCCGAGGACCAGCGCATAAGTAGCAACTTTTTCAAAGCCGTGAGCGTGTGTCTCCGGTATCATCTCATCGCTCACCACATACAGCATTGCACCACCCGCAAAAGCAAGGAGCAAAGGTAGGAGCATCCTGGAAATAGCACCGAGGCCATAACCAATCCAGACACCGACCACTTCAAGCAAAGCGATTGCGAGAGAAATTAAAAAAGTTCTCGACTTGGAGACTCCGGCCAGAAGAAGTGGAGCAATCACTACCATACCCTCCGGAATATTCTGCAGTGCTATGCCGAACGTAACAGCCCAGGCTCCTGATGTATCATCGGCATTGAAGCCGACTCCGGCAGCTATCCCCTCGGGCAATTTGTGGATGGCGATAGCAAGAACAAAAAGGAGTACTTTATTGAGTGAGGCATTGTTGCGATGTTCCTCTGCATCAAGTCCTGTGATTTTGTGCATATGGGGAGTGACTAAATCAAGCAGATTAAGAAAGAACATACCCAAAACTACACCGACAAGTGGAAGAAACCACCGTCCGGTTCCTGCCGATTCCACAGCCGGCAGGATAAGCCCCACTGTCGATGCTGCAAGCATAACACCTGCACAATAACCGAGAACAGCATCATTCCATTTGTGCGGAAGACTTTTGATGAAAAAACCGAGAATAGAGCCTATTATCGTTGCAAGACTAAGCCCGGCCGCACTAATCCATATATTTTCCATAATTACACGCTACTTTTCAACACTTTAACATTTATCGCTCTGATACTCATTTGCTGTTTACAGAAAAGGACAAATTTAGTAATTTCAACGATTATTTTTCAAAAATGCCTGATATATCTCCAAAAGTTCCTATATTCACGCAGAAAACACATACACAAAACACATTTCAAAACCATCAATAATAACGCCCTATGAAAAATTTACTTGCCTACCTGAGCATCGCAGCATCTGCAATGATTTCTTTATCTTGCTCTACCGGACAGCCAATCCGTAGACAGGTATTGTTCGAATGCAAAGACTCCGCAAGCATACCATATAGGATTCCTGCAATAGGCGCTTTCGGAGACGGTACATTGGTTGCGCTCGCAGACTACCGCCATTGCAGATCAGACATCGGATTCGGCAGAGTAGACATAAGGTCCAGAATTTCAACAGATAACGGCAAAACCTGGGGAGAAGAAAACATAGTTGTCGAAGGTACAGGGGAAAGCGGTGCAACTGACTGCGGTTTCGGCGATCCGGCTGTCGTATGCGACAGAGAAAGTTCGGAAGTGCTCCTGATGCTCGTATGCGGTGAAACCGTTTATTGGCAAAAGACGACAAATCGCCAGAATCCCAACCGTGTAGCGATGATGCGCAGTGTGGACAAGGGGCGCACGTGGTCAGAATGGACTGATATGACAGAAAATATATATTCATTGTTCGACTCTTGCAGCAAAGGCTGCGTACAAAGCTGCTTCATAGGTTCAGGTAAAATCTTTCAAAGCAGAATTGTAAAAGCAGGAGATTATTACAGAATTTATGCAGCACTATGTGCGAGGCCGAACGGCAACAGAGTTATATACAGCGATGATTTCGGAAGAAGTTGGAAAGCTCTCGGAGGGGCTGAAGCCCTGCCTGCCCTCAAAGGCAATGAGCCTAAATGCGAAGAACTTCCTGACGGTCGGGTGATTTTAAGCAGCAGAGCAATGGGAGGCCGAATCTTCAATATTTTTTCATACACCAACCAGACTACAGGCGAAGGTAGCTGGGGTGAGGCATCATTCTCCGGCAAGGAAAACAATGGCTGCATAGCCTTGGACAACTCCTGCAACGGCGAGATTCTGATTATTCCTGCCACAAGAAAGTCAGACAAAAAGGAAGTATACCTCGCACTACAATCCGTACCACTCGGTCCTGAATGAGCTAATGTGGGAATATGGCATAAGGAACTGCCTGCCGACATAGATGAAACAGGCAAAATCACCCCCGAATCGCTTGCTGCCGACTGGTCGGGTCCTTACCAGGTGTCAAGGGACAGATCCGCTTATTCTACAATGGAAAAGCAGAGCGACGGGAAAATCGGTTTCTTTATGGAAGAAACAGAAAATGCAGACATAACAGGGTATAACCTTGTGTATATGGCAATTCCTGCTGACAGCCTCAGCTTGAACAATTATTCGATAAGATAATCTTCCAAGGAAACTGTTCCTACCTGATTAACAATTATAACAGCCTGATGGCATTGATATTACGGCCTGTCTGTTTACCCTCGCGTCTGGCTGAATAAAACCGTTTGTCTGTGTAGGTATCAACCTTGGATACTTCAATATTCGATGACAGGACACCGCATTCAATGAGGGAATTACGTACACATTCCTTCAAATCAATGTGGTGGCCGCCTTCCATAGAGCCATCAACACGCAAGCCTCTGAAATCCCAGATATTCTCGACTGGAAAGCCGGAGTTCTTGAATATAAGTGCAACATCTTCCCCAACCTGAAAACTATCAAAACCGATTCCCGGGCCTATCACTGCTTTCAAATCAGACGGTCTTGTTTTGTAACGTCTGGCCATTTCAAGCACAGTCTTGGTCGTTATCTTGTTTACAGTCCCCCTCCATCCGCTGTGAGCGGCACCTACTGCCTTGTGTACCGGATCATATAGAAGAACCGGTATGCAATCTGCAGTACGAACGCCGATAGCGACTCCGGAAAGATTCGTAACCAGAGCATCAACACCCTCAAGTTCATCACGCGAAATATCTGGCCTGTCTACGACAGCTACTACTGTAGAATGGGTCTGGTGAGGCTGCACGACTGCATAAGGCAAGATACTGTCCTGTCCTGCCGTAAAACACTCAACTCCGGTACCCATATTATAGGAATAAACATTCATATATTCAAAATAAGCCCGCAAATTTAGTCTTTATTCGGATTATTTTCAAATATGATTGAAAATGATTTATATGGATATGAATGGCTGCTACCAGACGATACATCGCTATATTATTGTCACTGTATGATGATTATTAAGAATCAGCTACACAATTGCGGGTGTTACTGATTCGACCAAAAGAGAAATTATTTGCAAAATTTAATAAAATTGTATATTTGCGCTGTCAACTAATCTATTAATTAATACACACTATGCTTCAATCAATGAACTCCTCACTGCTAAAGCGCGCTTCCGCCATAATGGCGATTGCCGTTTTGACTATGCTGACTCCCCTGCTTAAAGCACAGGAGCCCGTCCAATCGGACCGGCAAATCAGCGGTATAGTATCTGATGACCAAGGTCCCGTAATAGGTGCCGCGGTTATGGTCAAAGGAGGTTCCGGTGGTGTAACTACAGGAATCGACGGAGATTACACTCTTACTGGAGTAAATCCAGGTGACATCATTGTCTTTTCGCTTCTTGGTTATAGTGATCAGGAAGTAGTATGGAACGGACAGGAAACACTAAATGTCGTCCTCAACGTATCAAGCGAATTTCTTGATGAAGTAGTCGTGACTGCATTGGGTATCAAGAGGTCGGAAAAAGCTCTTACCTACAATGTCCAACAGGTCGGCGGAGAAGAGCTCCAGACTGTCAAGAGCACCAACTTTATGAATTCCCTCGTCGGAAAAGCTGCCGGTGTGCAAATCAACAACAGTGCATCCGGACCTGGCGGCTCTGTCAAAGTCGTTATGCGTGGTGCCAAGTCAATCACACAGAACAACAATGCACTCTATGTAATTGATGGTGTCCCTATGTACAATCCGGCTTCAGAAGGAGGAGACTCTTCTATGGCACTGCAGCCAGGTTCCGAAGCATCTGCGGATATCAACCCCGATGACATTGAAAGCATTTCGCTTCTGACAGGTCCGTCTGCAGCCGCTCTTTATGGTTACGAAGGTGCTAATGGTGTTGTACTTATTACTACAAAGAAAGGTAAAGAAGGCAAAGTTTCCCTGACCTTCAGCAACAACACTACATTCAGCAATCCTATGATGATGCCTGACTTCCAGGACAGATGGAAAAGTTCCGAGGGTGACCCTCTGAAATGGATGGAGAAAAACAACATCCCTTACAACCCTGCAGGTTTCTTCAACACAGGAAGCACTGTAACTAACACATTGTCATTGTCCGCAGGTTCTCAGAGAAACCAGACCTACATTTCAGTAGCTGCAACCAATGCAGACGGAATCCTGCCGAACAATAGCTACAATCGCTACAACTTCACATTCCGCAACACCACTTCTTTCCTCAAGGACAAAATGCTTCTTGATGTCAGCGCAAACTACATTATGCAGGATGACAAGAATATGGTGTCGCAGGGTACTTACTACAACCCTCTCCCTGCATTATACCTCTTCCCTCGTGGAGAAGACTTCAGAGATGCAGCTGTTTACGAGCGTTATGACGAGACAATGGAAGTCAACACCCAGTATTGGCCATACGGAAAATTCGGTGTAGAAGCACAGAACCCATACTGGATTATGAATCGTATGAACAGGGAGAACAAGAAACACAGGTACAAAATATCAGCAAGTCTCCAGTACAAAATTACAGACTGGCTGAACATTCAGGGCCGTGCAAGTATCGACAACTCAGATACTAAGTTTACACAGAAAAACTTCGCCGGCACAGACGGTAACTTTGCAGGAAAGAAGGGACGCTATCAGGAGCAGACCAGGCTTGACCGCCAGACATACGCGGATGCAATTGCTACTGTAAACAAGACCTGGGGCGGTTTCGGACTTATGCTGAATGTCGGAGGTTCAATCAAAGACATAAGAATGGAGTTGAGTTCCCTGACTGGTGATCTGAACCACATCACAAACTACTTCTCTATTGAAAACCTCACTCGTCACGGATACTACAAAGTAGACAAAGACGGACTAAGACGCCAGACACAGTCAGTCTTCGCAAATGCCGAACTAAGTTGGAAGAGTATGCTGTTCCTGAATGCTACGGTTCGCGCTGACTGGGATTCTGCATTGGCTTTCTCCGACCACGGCAAAAAACCGTTCGTATATCCATCTGTAGGTATTTCAGCTCTTGTACACGAAATGGTCGATATGCCTTCTGCATTTCCATTCCTTAAGGCACGCTTCTCATATACACGTGTCGGAAACTCTTATGACCCGTACCTGACAAGGCTGCGTTACAACTATGACTCTCTGAAGGACCAGTATTCTCCTCAGACCCTTTACCCTAACTACAACCTCAAGCCCGAACTTACCGAGTCGTTTGAAGCAGGTGTAAACTTCAAGTTCATCGACAACACTTTGAGCCTGGACTTCACCTACTATCATTCAAACACCAGAAACCAGACATTTGAAGCTCCGCTTTCATCCGGTTCAGGTTATTCGGGCGTATATGTACAGGCCGGAAACATCCGCAACTCGGGTATCGAAGCAGCACTCGGCTACGACAACACCTGGGGTAACTTCGGATGGTCAACTACACTCACAGCTTCCCACAACTCAAACAAAATTATCAACCTTGCCGATGGTGTCACCAATATCGTTACCGGCGAGCCTATTTCGATGCCTCACGTTGACAAAGGCTATCTCGGAGGCTCCGGTTCTCCTCTCGTGCGCCTCGTAAAAGGCGGTTCTATGGGTGACCTCTACATCCACAGAGACTGGAAGCGTGACGATAACGGATATATCTATCTCGACGGCAACGGAAAACCGTCTATGACCGATACTGACTATAAGAAGATTGGCTCACTTATGCCTGATGCAAACCTGGGATGGAGAAACACGTTCACCTGGCAAGGCCTGAGACTTAATGTTCTCTTCACTGCCCGCATCGGAGGAAATGTCGTATCAAATACTCAGGCATACCTTGACCGCTATGGCGCTTCCGAGTATAGTGCACGCCTGCGTGATGCCGGAGGAGTAAACATACACGGTACCAATGTTTCCGCCTATGACTATCTTCAGGTAGTGACAGCAGGAGGCGGCGAAGGTGACCACTACGTTTACGATGCCACCAACATCAGGTTGCAGGAACTCAGTCTTGAATACACAATCAACAGAAAGTATCTGAAAAACGTATGTGACCTTACTGTAGGTTTCGTTGCAAACAATGTATGTATGATATACTGCAAGGCACCGTTTGATCCAGAGCTTGTTCCTTCAGCAGCAAGCACTTTCTACACCGGAGTAGACAACTTTATGATGCCTAGTCTGAGAAATCTCGGATTCAATGTCAAAATCAACTTCTAAATCACAGGGTTATGAAATTTAAAACTACGATACAACACCTCAGTGCCATTGCGGCAGCCTCTGTGATGACGGCTGCTTGTATCAGCAACTTCGAGGATTTGAATACCCATCCTACAGATCCGGCTCCGGACAAGATGACAACTACGGAGAAAACAGGAATCCTGCTTCCGACACTCATCAATCTGCTATCACCGCAGCACGAGAATGAAAGCCAGATGATAGACCAGATTATCTTCGGCCAGATGGGAGGATATTTCACTTGTCCTACAATATGGGATGGTACAAACCTCGGAACATACAATCCGAGCGACAAATTTATGCAATCACCATTCAATAACATTCTTCCTACCTTCTATACCAACTATTTCAACATAATGGAACAGACTGAAGGAAATGGATTGGTTGCGATTCTCGCCAATATCGTACGGGCCGGAGTTATGATACGAGTAGCGGACACTTATGGTCCAATCCCGTATTCAAAGCTTGGAAAAGGAGACTTCAACGTAGCTTATGACAATCTGGATGTACTATATCCTGCTATGATAGATGACCTGAGCAATGCTATCAGGGAACTCGGCAAATACAGCGGAAAACTTGAACTCATCGCTGATTATGACGTAATGTACAACGGCGATGTCGACAAATGGAAGAAATACGCCAATTCTCTGAAGTTCCGTATGGCTGTAAGAATTTCCAATACAGACAAGCTTGATTTTGCAAAGACTGCAATGCAGGAAGCATTTGATGGCGGTATGCTACTTGAAAATTCAGACAATGCAATGATTCCTGCCGGAGACAATCCTTTCTACAAGGCTTCTTTGAGTTGGGGTGACCTTGCCATCAACGCGACACTTTCTTCATATATGAACAAGTATTGGGATTCGCGTATTTCTGCTTATATGCTGCCTATCCAGTCGAAAAACCTTCAAGAAAAGTATGATGGAGTACGGCTTGGTATCGAAGGTAAGGGAAAAGTGAAGTCCGATACATATTCAATGCCTGCATTCAAGCAGGACTCTCCGATGCCGGTCTTCTACGCTGCGGAATCATACTTCCTTCTGGCAGAAGCTGTTATGAGAGGATGGATAACTACTGGACAGAGCGCACAATACTATTATGAAGAAGGTATCAAGAAGTCTTTCAGCCAATGGAATGTGTCTCTCGGAGACTATATGAGCCAGGGATCCGGATACGTAACTTACAAGGATCCGGACCAAACTGCAAAAGTTAAAGGCGATTATCCTGCAAGCCATATATATGCTCCCGGTATCGGATGGAATGACGGAGATGAGGAAGAAATAAAACTTCAGAAGATATTGACACAGAAGTATCTGGCCAACTATCCTATGGGACTTGAATCGTGGTCTGATTTCCGCAGGACAGGATACCCGCAGTTGATGGCCCCACTCCACAACCTGAGCTCCGGTTCCGAACTCGGAACTATCGACAACCTCCGTCAGGTACGAAGGCTGAAATATCCGCAGAAGGAGTATGATAACAACAACGCCAATGTTACTGCTTCAGTTGCAGAGAATTTCGGAGGTCAGGATACAGGAAACCAGGATCTCTGGTGGGCAAAGAAAAACTAATACCATAACAAGGATATGACAATGAAAAATATATTTAAAGTCGCAGGATTTTCTCTCGCCCTGTCCATTGCAGCAAGCTGCAGCGAATGGCTTGAGCCTAAATCAATCAATGAAACTGATTTGAGCGCAACGATAAAGACTGATGACTACTACAAGTCGCTCCGCGAATGGAAGCAGACACCTGGCCTGCCTCAAGTTTTTGTATGGTTTGACAGTTGGACAGCCAGTTCCCCATCATCCGGTGGAAGCCTTACAGGTCTTCCGGACTCGGTAACAATTGCATCAAACTGGGGAGCACACGCAGCCACAACTGACAAATTTATGCTAAGCGAGGCTCAGAAAGCAGATATGGAATATGTGCAGAGAGTCAAGGGCACAAAAGTAGTTTTCACTATGTTCTCCAGATTCCCTGGAGAGTGTTTCCCGCCGGAAACACACCCGCACTGGTACAACGAGGATCTGACAAGCTACAAATACTTGGACAGCGACTTCGGCACAAGTACAAATGAAGAAGAAGTCAGACCAGTAATCCGACGTTATGCGGAAGATCTCTACAAATCCTGCATAGAGGCCGGATATGACGGATATGACTGGGATTATGAGCCAGGTTTCGGTATGGATGCTCCCGGAGGACGCAACTGCACTCCTTTCTACTACAACGAGACACAGATAAAGATTTTCTGCGACGAGATGTCGTACTGGTTCGGTCCTAAGGCGATGGATCCAGAGCGCGACAGAGGAGGACGCGAAATGCCGGCAAAGAGACTACTGTTCATCATTGACGGAGCTTGCGGAACTTCTTATATGGGAGCATACAGAGGATGTAAATTTGACAAAATGCCAGCAGATGCCTTCGACTATTTTGTACTGCAGTCCTATAGTTCAACAGATTACAATGACCGCGTATCATCTGTAGTAGAAGACGCAAAACTATGGGGGCTCACAGAAGAAGAAACTGTCGCCAAGACATTCCTAACAGAAAACTTCGAAAGTTATGCTTCATCCGGAGGATATTTCCTGAATATGTCAAGATACGTACACAACGGTACCCAAATCGGAGGTTGCGGAATATATAGAGTCGGAAACGATTACAACCAGGGAAAGGGCGACTATAATGGTTCTCCTGAATACTGGTTCCTCCGTCAGGGCATAACGGAACTGTACAAGACATTCAGACAGCAACAGACATCCCAGGGCGAAAGTGAACAACAATAATGATTATCAAAATGAAACATAGTATTTCAAAAATTGTATTTTCGGCACTTGCGCTGATGCTCGCTGCTTCGTGCGAAAACGCCGAATATAAAGCGGGAAACAATCTCCTGTACTTTGCTGACGCTGTGAAAGGAGACAAATCTTCATTCGTAGCGGTAAAACCGACAGCAGAGAATATAGTCATCCCGGTAACTGTACGACTTGCACAGAAACACGACGAACCAGTAACTGTCAGGCTGAAATCAGTTGAAGCCAATCTCGAAGAGTACAACAAGAATACCGGCTCCGAATTTTCATTCCTGCCTGCAGACAAATGGCCGGCAAGTGAGATGAGTATCACAATACCTGCCGGTGAAGTAAAGGGTACATACGAATTCAGCATACCTAACTTTGATATGGGAGAGAATGTATATGCACTTCCTTTCCAATTCGAAAGTCTTACTCAAGGTGATGTACCGCTGTCTGAAGCCCAGGGAAAATTCATATACATACTCAGAAAACCGCTTGTTCTCGATGTACCGGTATTCACAGGATATGGTGCCGAGCACGCACCAGGCTCTTACGCATACGCACTGCCTGGTCCTCCGAAGCGCGGTGAAGGTGACTTCATCAAAGAAAACGCCTGGGGAATCGTAACACAGGACTTCAGCCTCGAGGCTTGGGTATGGATGTCTGCATACGGCATAAACAATCAGGCTATTTTCCGTTCAGGAACAAACTCAGCTTTCTCCGGAGTAAACGAACAGCAAATATTTGTCAGATTCGGTGATGCCATCACTCCTTACAACTACCTCCAGCTGAAAATGTTCGGCAGCAATGCAATCAACACTCCTAAAGACCTCGTTCCAAAGAAATGGTACCACTGGGCATTCACATTCTCATCGAGTGACAATGTACTAAGAGTCTACAGAAACGGTGATCTCCTACACACAGAACAGTTGAAGGCACAGAATGAGATACACCTTGACTTCCTTGAACTTATCGTTTCCGGTTCAAGATATTTCCAGGCTGAATGTATGATGAGCCAGCTGCGTTTCTGGAAGACTTGCAGAACAGCACCGGAAATCAAGAACAATATGTATTTCCCTGTAAATCACAAGAATCCGGATCTCATCGCATCCTGGACAATGAACGAATCAATAGGTGAAGATGAATACGGCAAACCAATCCTTGAAGACAAGACAGGAAACGGACATAATATTCATACTTGCAACGTATTCGTCAGATGGGAGAAAGGACAGCTTGTGAGTGATGTCGAAGAAGAATAACATTAGCGATTACGCTGAACATACATAGGATAATATCCTATCTGAAAGGCCCCCGAAAGTTCTTAATCTTACTTTCGGGGGCCTTAATTTTTCAGTTTAGCTCCAATAATGATGGGAACTCACATATTATACCTGATGCTTTCCTACAAGCCCCAGTCTGAAGGATTGAATGTATCCTTCGGAGCATTTGGAACATTGGTAAAATATTTGAAACCTGTCAATTTCTCCAGATCGGATACCGACATCATATCTTTGGCTTCAGGTCTGTGGCCCTTTTCCATATTGTGTCTGATAACGAATGCCACACACTTAAGTTCATTTGCAGAGCACTGGGTCACAGCTTTGCCTGTGTTGCCTTTCTTGGTTCTCAGAAGCACATAATAGAACATTGACGGACGAGTTACATCATTCCTGCCTCCAAAACTTATAGTTGCAGGTTCGCAAGTCCTGTTGTATTTGTCTGTATATTTCTTGAAGTAGCATCCTACAACCTCATACAAAGTGTCTGCACAGACATAAGTGTCAACCTTGTCCTCAAGAGTGTTCCAGGCACCGCCTCCGGTATTGAAAGTACCGCTCAACTGAGGAGCTATATTTGTATAGTAGAACACCTGTTTGTTAGTTGCTGTAGATGAAGTCCTTTCTGCAGAACCAAGCATATGCCCCTTGTTGCAGCCTCCCCCTGTACTCTTCGAATTATACTGTATTCCTGCAGGTATCTTAGGGTCTTTTCCATAAGCATCCGTGCGTTTTGCACTGCCGTTATACATATTGTGTCTTGGAGCTGCCACCCATACAGGACAATGATGCTCTGCACTATAGCATACTGTGTAGTTACGTGCCGGTTGTCCGTTATGTCCGTACTTTTCGCCTCCTTGACACATATGTGAAGCATAATAAAGGGTTTTATCACTATCGCTGATGCCATTATTATCTGCATCATCAATTACCGGGAGCTCGAACCATCCTGATCCGGTATGGTCAGGGTTTGGATTTGGGCTTGGATCTGGTTCAGGTTCAGGTTCGGGTTCGGGTTCGGGTTCGGGTTCGGGACTTGGATCGGGATCCGGATTTGGATTTGGCGATATTGTACCTTTTCCCCTTCTGTAAAGAGTCAGCAACTTCTGACCACCTTTGTATGTAGAGAATCTTGGATGAGTCTCATTCCATTGCAACTGACGCTCTGAAACTGCTGCATTGCTAATAACGGCGTTGCCATCGGTGAAAGAAATTTTCCATAAATATGCTGCTTCTGATGCTTCAGGAGCATTATCTCTCCTTGAAAGGGTATTTCCACTGCCTTCATAACCGATATATCCGACATTGGAAACATTGACAGAGTAATATTCCCCTACCTTTGTCATCGTTGTCCTGAACTCGTCAACCTTTTCTGCAAGGAATCTTCCCTCCTCTGAAATGCTGGAGAAATCTGTATATTCACCTGCCGAAGACGCCGGCTGTCCGAAAACAGTATCATCCCAACCGGCAAAGATATAGATTACACTGCTGCCTCCGTGGCTACCATTATAAGTAATCAGGTAGTCTCCGTTCCAATCTTCGCAACCGCTGGTGACTTCCGTATAATAGACAGTCTCCGAAGGTTTTTCTGTTTCTCCACCTTGCCCTCCTGGAATTTCAGTTCCCGGAGCGTCCGGCAAATTACCGTCCTGACACGAATGTGACATTGCCAAAACGGCACTTGCAGTAACTACTGCAAACATCATTCTGAAAAATAATCTCATTTCTATAACTATAAATTTGTAATTAACCTGCAAAAGTACTGAATAATAATTCCAATTCATAATCCAAATACCAGCCGAACCTACTCGATGCTTGATATTGTGACATCATCGAACTCCTCCATATAATGCATTATACGTTCGTTGTAGTTAACCTTCTTGACTTTAAGTTCAAGAACCACTTCATATAGTTTTGCATCGGAAGTATGCTTATCCCTGAGTTCATAAGAAAAAACCTCCACTTTGTCTGCCTTCAACTGACGAAGCACCTGCCTCACACTATCCTTGGACTTGGCTATGAATTTGACATCTATAATGGTCGTTCCAATCTGCGGAATCATAGCATTAAGTACCTCCAGGCCGAACAATATTAACGCCGTAGAAATTACGGCAACTCCATACATTCCTGTTCCGCAAGCAAGTCCGATTGCGGCAGTAACCCAAAGTCCTGCAGCTGTTGTCAAGCCACGCACCACATTCTTGTAAAAGATTATTGTTCCGGCGCCCAAAAAGCCTATTCCAGATACAACTTGTGCTGCGACACGGGAGGCATCCTTGACCTCGGCCCCAAACCCGTACTGGGAAACTATACAAAACAACGCACTTCCAAGTGCCACAAGGAAATGAGTCCTAAAACCGGCTTCCTTAGCCCTGTATTCACGCTCAAGTCCGATAAGGCCGCCAAGGACAAGAGCCACAGACAAACGTATTGTCAAATCTCCGAAAAATCCCCAGTCAATCATAAGAATCATTTTTATACAAAAAGCAAATTTACCTTATTCTCGTGAAACAGCCAAATACTGGTCTATTATCAATATTGAAACTGACAAAACAGACTTTCAGAAGTAATAAAAATATCATATCTTCGTACTTAAAACCCAAAAACATTATGAAAATACACCATTCAACCCTCATCATTGCGCTGGCGGCGGCTTTGTCTGCAGCCTCCTGCGGAAAACCATCGGAAATCGATGTTGTACCATACCCCAATTATGCTGTAATACATAAAGGTGGTTTCGATGCTGCCGGAGCTTCTTTTCACATAAGTTCTGACATTTCTGACAAATCCAGAATGGCAATAGAAGATTTTGCAGAACATCTGTCTCTCGTAAGCGGCAGGAAAAGCGACGTCACAAATGCTCCTGACAAAGGATTCGTTTTCGAATACGAAGCAAACATCCCGGAAGAAGGATATGAACTTGACATCAAATCATCCGGTACGAATGTCAAAGCATCATCTTTCAACGGATTCCTTTACGCCATCGAAACCATCAGACAAATGCTTCCGGTCGGAATCTACGGCAACAATACTCTATCAGGAGATAACTGGATACTTCCTTGCGCTACAATAAAGGACGCACCAAGATTCCCGTATAGAGGACAGCACATAGATGTAGCAAGACATTTCTTCGGAAAGGAGGAAATGAAGAAAGTCATAGATATGATGCTGATTCACAAAATGAATACTCTACACTGGCACCTTACAGATGATCAGGGATGGAGAATAGAAATAAAGAAATATCCAAAACTCACCAGTGTCGGAGGATGGCGTAAAGGCACTGTCATCAGAAAAGACTGGGACAGCAGCGACGGTATCAGATATGGCGGATTCTACACTCAGGAAGATATAAAGGAAATAATAAGCTACGCCGATTCTAAAGGTATAACAGTAATTCCGGAAATCGATCTCCCCGGTCATATGCTTGCAGCACTAACAGCATACCCTGAGTACGGATGCACTGGTGGTCCATACGAAGTGTGGAAAAGATGGGGAGTTGCAGATGATGTACTCTGCGCAGGAAACGAGAAAACAATGCAATTTCTCGAAAACATTCTTGCTGAAGTAGCCGAACTGTTTCCGTCAAAATATATTCATATAGGTGGAGATGAATGTCCTAAAGTACGCTGGGAAAAATGCCCTGTCTGCCAGGCCAAAATCAAAGAACTCGGTCTGAAAGACGGTCACGGTTATACAGCCGAGCATTTCCTCCAAAGCTACGTAATGGAAAGAATGGAGAATTTCCTTGCAACCAAAGGAAAGAAAATCATCGGGTGGGACGAAATCCTGGAAGGCAAACCAGGACCTGACGCCACAATAATGTCCTGGAGAGGTAGCCAAGGAGGAATAAAGGCTTCAAAGATGGGCCACGATGTGATAATGACTCCGAACTCACATTTCTACTTCGACTACTACCAGTCGAAAGACATTGATAACGAGCCTTTCGGCATAGGTGGATATGTACCTGTGGAGATGGTATATGCATACGAACCATTCAGCGACGATATGGATGACAACGCACGCAGCCATATTTTGGGAGTACAGGCAAACCTATGGACAGAATATGTGAAAACGCCTGAGCATCTCGAATATATGCTTTATCCGCGTCAGGCAGCCCTGGCAGAAGTACAATGGTGCAATATGGATAACAGAAACTGGGAAAGATTTCTCAATTCTATGTCTCACGAGGCAGAAATATACGATATACTCGGATACAACTATGCAAAGCACGTATTCCAGGTAAACAGTTCAGTAACAGTCGATAATAGCAAAGAATGCGTGACAGTCAGCCTTTTTACACAAGGAAACGTACCAATCAGATATACTCTCGATGGCAGCGAACCTGATGCAAACTCTACGCTTTACACAAAACCTATAGAAATCCGCTCCGGATGCACACTGAAAGCGACGGCTGAAAGATCCGATATGAAAACTAAAACATTGGTAAGGGAATTCTGTGAAAACAAGGCATTGGGAAAGAAGATTGTACTTAATACACAACCACATATAAAATACAAGTATGACGCGCCCAATTCCCTCATAGATGGAGTAAGAGGAAATATGCCATACAGTTCAGGAGAATGGGTCGGATGGTATAAAGAACCTCTTTCCGTGACAATCGATATGGGAGGCAAATGTGAATACCATTGTGCATCCATCGGTGCAATGTCAGTACAGACCGACGATGTATTCCCTCCTCTGGAGCTTGCTGCAAGCATATCAGAAGATGGAAGCAATTTCACTAAAGCAGATATTCCCTGCTTTAGTGAAATTGCTTCCATCTTCTGATATGCTTGCAGCAAGCTCCAG
>Tibetan_p1__coassemble_509_pt1 | contig 19749 bp, 14 predicted proteins | sample Tibetan_p1__metabat2_high_PE_033 | metagenome-assembled genome bin Tibetan_p1
GATCGAGAGTCTGTCAAGGTATATAGAAGAAACGTCCGGAAAAAACCAGCTCATTCTGGAAAGAACTGACTTAAAGATGGAAGGCAACAGCTGGCGTTCCTATTGGGAAAGTGACAGGGAGAATTTTGTCAAAGGACTGCAAGCCGCTGCCGATACATATCTTTCCGCCTTGGAAAAAAGAGAACGTCTGGAAATGACTCTCAACAACATCAAAGAGACGCTCGATGCTATGTATTCCATCAGAGATGGTATCATAAAGGACATACCGGCATTCGGAGAGCTTCCAGCCGGAAATTGTGAATTAGTCAAAGAGCAACTTGGACTTTGGAGTGAATTAAGTTCAAAAATAAGGTCTGCTGTAAACGGACTCAAGAACGCCGAAGAAAAATACAAAAAGCAAAGTGGTATTGCCAAAGAGGCATTGAAAGTCCTCACTAACAATCCGGATGCAATAAGAATTGAAAACTGTGAAATAGACAAGACCGATGCCAAAAGAATTCTGGATGAGATTACTGCAGAATTGTCAAAACTAAACGAAGAAATCGGCTACAAAAGGAATCAACTGATTCAGAATGAAAAGCACAAAAAGCAGATTGAACAGGACCTGACCATACTCAAAGGTCTTGCCGCCACACGAGACAAATGGAAAGAACTCAACGATGTCTTCGGCAGGAAAGACGGAGAATATTTCCAGAAAATTGCGCAAAGTTTTGTGATGAACGACATTCTAAGCAGAGCCAACCACTATCTGCGGACCATAACCAAGAGGTATATCCTTGAGTCCCAGGCCAATTCACTGGAAATACTGGTCAGAGATATGGAGCAAGGCGGTGTCACCAGAACTACGAGCACTATTTCAGGAGGCGAGAGCTTCATAATATCCCTCGCCCTTGCATTAGGCCTTTCATCTTTAGGTGCAGGCAGCAACATCTATGTGGACACCCTGTTCATTGATGAAGGATTCGGCACTTTGAGCAGCGAATATCTCGACACAGTAACAGAAACCCTCCAGAAACTCAACGAATCCGGAGGGAAACGCGTCGGCATAATCAGCCACGTGAAGGAGTTACGTGAAAGAATCGGAGCAAAAATAACTGTTACCAAAATCAATGCTACCGAAAGCACCGTTACAGTAACATCCTTATAGATTCTTTACCTAATACAAGAAAGTACTTCATAATGTCCACAGTGCCATTGAAGTTTGCAGATACTTTTGAAACCCCGCCTAAAGAAAGCGTTACAGGACGCAAAGGCTTAATCGGCACCGTTATTTTTCTCCGTCTTTGAGTGTAATATAAAGATTTGTCTCATCGTATGTAACTGACTGAAACATAGAGTCGCCATCTGCGCCTGCCGGACCTTGCGGACCCTGAGGACCGGTGGCCTGGCTGTGACATAGGTATATAATTTAGCAAAAAAATAATAATAGCTCATCAGAAAATCAAGTAACAGAACCGCATCATTTCCTAATTTGTCAGGGGCTTGAGCTTCGAAGAACTATCGCATAGCTATTTTGACGAATAACAAAAAAATAGTAAATTTGCCGCGCTAAACCTTAAACCAGAAAAAAGATGAGTCCTGAAGTAATTGCCAGTTTAGACTCCATCAAAGTAAATATGAACGTTACGGGGATGAATATTATCAATATCGTCCTCGCTTTTGTAATGTTCGGAGTCGCTCTCGGCATCAAGCCGGGCACCTTCATTGATATATTCAAGAAGCCCAAATCCGTAATCCTCGGCATCATTTGCCAGATGGTTCTTCTACCCGGATTGACATTCCTGCTCACATTGGCTCTGAAAGATTTCATATCTCCTATGATAGGCTTGGGTATGATACTCGTGGCTGCCTGTCCTGGAGGAAATATATCGAACTTCATAACATCTCTGTCACGAGGCAATACCGAACTTTCAGTTTCCCTGACTGCAGTCAATACGGCAGCCTGCATAGTGACAACCCCTGCCAACTTTGCATTTTGGGGAGGAATGTTCATAAAGCACGCGGCAATCGCAAGTTCACTTCCGGAACTGAGTATCCCGTTCTGGGAAATTTTCAAGACAATTATAATACTGCTCGGTATTCCTATTATATTAGGAGTTCTGTGCAGAAAATACCTGCCTGGAATCACGGCAAAAATCCAGAAGCCATTCCAATACCTATCGATAGCATTCTTCATCGTTATGGTTGTTCTGACCTTCAGCAACAATCTTGACGCATTTATGAAATGTATCAAATACATCTTCTTTATCGTACTCATTCACAACCTGTTAGCCCTCGGAATCGGTTTTATCACCGGCACAGCTTTCAAAGTCCCATACAAGGACAGGAGAACCATTACGATTGAGACAGGAATCCAAAATTCCGGATTAGGACTGGTACTGCTGTTCAATCCTGCCATTTTCGGTCCCGAGTGGTCAGCAAACGGAGGTATGCTGGTTATAACAGCCTGGTGGGGTGTATGGCATATTATATCAGGGCTGACTCTTGCTTTTCTCTGGAGATGGAGAGGACGCAAAGAGGTCAACGAAGAATAAATCAATGTAATCTACTCTATGGGAAAACTTAACATTTACGACCACGACCCCATATATAGCTTCTTTCGCCCGTATGTTGACTGGTGCTGCAAAAAGAGCTATAAAAGGGTGGAAATCAAAGGAGAGGAAAACCTCCCGGACAACGGAGCTGTAATACTTGCCCCAAACCATTGCAACACATTGATGGATGCTCTCGTAGTACTCAGAGCTTTCAAGGACGAGACAGTGTTCGGAGCAAGAGCCGATATGTTCAAAAACAAGACATTGGCCAAACTTATGTTCTTTCTGAGAATAGTGCCGATGGTTCGTCAAAGAGATGGTCTGAGAAACGTTCTGAAAAATCACGAAACAACACAGATAATAGCAGATACGCTTGAGAACGGAGTACGTTTCTGTATGTATCCGGAAGGAAGACACAGACCTGCAAGGTCAATAATGCATTTAGGCAAAGGTATTATCAGAGCTGCATTAGCATCGAACGAACAGTTTGGAGACAGAAAGCCTGTTTACATCGTGCCAGTGGGACTTGAATATGGTGATTATTTCAGATACCGCTCAACATCACTCCTGACATACGGTAAGCCAATAAATGTGACTGAGTTTGTCAGAAATACAGAAGTCGAACACGAAGCCCACCTGATAGACGGCATCAGGAGCATACTCAAGGATAGGATGTCATCTCTCATCACATATATACCTGACGATGAAGACCTTGAGCCAAAATGGACACTTCTCAAAATGCTTGCTTCACGCGAGAAAAGAAAAGGCAGTCTGTACGACAATATGATTGCAAACAAAAAAATTGCCGAAAGAATCGAGAACAGGATGAAAGCCGACAAGGACTCATTCAAGTCACTTCTCGAGCGTGTCAGAGACTTCGAAGCCAAAAGGAAAAGGAAAGGCCTCTCAATATACTCATTCGGCAAAGACGATACAGCAGTGAGGGCAGCAGTCAAAAGCCTCTTCTCATTAATCCTAATGCCTTGGTTTGTATTCTGCTCGATAACATCCCTGCCTATGTGGGGCATATTCGAACTGCTGAAGACAAAAATCAGAGACAGAGCTTTCCACAACACTGCAGGATTTGCTATAAAAACAGCAGGAGGTCCTGTAATGTTCCTGATATGGGCAGTCACATTCTTTATGCTGTTGCCCTGGTATGCAGCTGTTCCGGCACTGATGCTGACAGTTCCAGCCTATGGTTCGTTCTACGATTGCCTGAGATTTTTCAGAAGAACTATTTCAGACTTAAAAATAGCCGCTGACCCGGCAATTAGAAAACAGTACGATTCCATCATCAATGATTTCGAAAAACAATGAAGTACACTATCTTAACCTTGATGGCAAGCATACTGCTATGCACGCCATCGCAAGCAGAAAACTCGACAATTGCTCCTGAACAAAGCGTTTCAGAGCAGGAAGCCCCTAAGAAAAAGAGAAAAAAGGAAGTCAAATACAATGAAAACGGGGAAATAATAAAAACCGGTCTCAACTTCGGTCCGCTTCCTGCCATTGCATTTGACAATGACAGAGGATTCCAGTACGGAGCTCTTCTGAATATCTACAACTTTGGCGACGGAAGCACCTACCCCAACCCTAAGTCTTACTGGTATTTCGAAGCTTCCGCATACACACGTGGAAGTATGAAATTCGTCATAAATTATGACAACAAATTCATATTCCCTGGAGTAAGACTCAGCGGAGGAGTGGGATATTATTCAGACCGCGCCCTTGATTTCTACGGATTCAACGGATATCAAAGCATCTATGATATGGACTTCGTAGGAGACCATCTCACATTCGACGACTCAAAAGCTGGCGTGAAAGCAGAAAAGAAGTTTGTCGAAAAAGGCAAGACTCCAAAAGGATTCTACAGACACAGCAGACAACTGGTAAAAGCCAAAGTAGACTTCATTGGTGAAATAGTAAAGAACTTCTACTGGGAAGCCGGCTACAACTTTATGTGGGCAGGAACAAGTTCGTTTGACGCCAAAGGCTACAATACATTCCAAAGCAATGACCACCAGGCACTTGAAAACGGAACTACCCTATACGACCTGTACAGGCTCTGGGGCATAATCCCAGACAATCAGGCTGCAGGAGGATTCACATCCGCTATACGTGTGGGTCTGATGTATGACAGCCGCAACGTGGAAAACAACCCGACAAGAGGTATTTGGGCAGAAGCCCATCTGAACGCAGCACCGAAATGGCTGGGAACATCACACGAACACTACAAGTTCAGCGCAACTATGCGCCAGTACATACCGTTAGGAACTGAAAAAGTCGTATTCGCATACAGACTCGCATACGAGGGATTCATCGGCAACGCGCCTTGGTACTCCCTTCCTATATACACATATATGGGTCCAAGCCACGACTACGACGGCTATGGCGGATACAGAACAATCAGAGGCTTGATGCTCAACAGAATGCAGGGACTCCACTGTGGATTCTTCAATGCAGAAATCAGATACAGATTCATCGATTTCAGACTGTGGAACCAGAACATAGCATTCGCAATCTCAGGATTCTGCGACGGAGCGCACATATTCAAAGGATATGACCTCAGCAAGAGAACTGATATATTCATACCGGATCCGGAAGACAAGAGCAAAGACCTCTATGACAGATTCGTGAATACTTCACGTAAAGACGGCTTCCACGGAGCGGCAGGAGCAGGACTCAGGTTCATAATGAATGAGAATTTCATTGTCGCTCTCGAATATGCCAGATGCTTCAACAAACAGGACGGTAGCGGCGCATTCTACATCAACACCGGATTTTTGTTCTGACAAACCTTGTAAAGAACCAATAATTACAGTAAATTAGCGGGCTGTATGAATTCATACAGCCCTCATTTATTAACCTCAGAGAACATTAGTGAATATGCATATAGGAATTGCCGGAAACATTGGCTGTGGAAAAACAACCCTCACACGAATGCTCGCGGAACACTATGGATGGACTCCAAAATATGAAGCAGTCACATATAACCCATACCTTGAAGACTACTACAAGGATATACAGCGATGGTCATATAACCTTGAAACATATTTCCTTGCACAACGCTTCAAAGATGTACTGGAAATTGCAAACTCTGAAGAAATCATAGTCCAGGACAGAACAATACTTGAAGGTGTACATATATTCGTAGCCAACAACAAAGCGATGGGAAACTTATCGGACAGAGACTACGACACTTATATGCAGTTATTCAACCTTATGATGTCACTGGTAAAAGAACCGGACTTGCTGATATATCTGAAAACTTCCGTTCCAACCCTCGTTTCTCAGATTCAGAGAAGAGGAAGGGAATATGAAAAAAGCATAAGTATCGAATACCTGACAAACCTCAACAATCTGTACAACCAATGGATTGAAGAATATAAAGGAAAAGTTCTGACGATTGAGGCAGACGAACTTGACTTCGAACACAATCCGGAAGACTTTTCACAGATAACCGACAAGATTGACGCACAGTTATACGGCCTGTTCTGACAGCCGGTAGCTGTGCGCTACTTTTTCAGAGCATCCGTGAAAGGTGATCATAATAAGTCTTGGAAACCGGAATTATCCTTTCATCGAGCGCATCAAGTTCGGCATATACAGTTCCATCCTTGTCCTTTCTCAGGATTTTGATATGAGAGGGATTCACAAAAAAAGACCTGTGGCATCTGACAAGCCCATTTTCATTGCAAAGAGCATCAAGAGACTTCATAGTAGCCCTTAAGACATATGTATGAGCCCTGTTTCCTTCCAAATAATGAAGATTAACATAATTCTCTTCAGCCGATATATATAGCAAGGCCGCAGGGGTCAGAACAAGTTTCAGATTATGCTTCTCGTCATAGAATTTCATACGAGTCAGAGGAGTACCTGAGTGGCTGAATGCAAGTTCGTGATATTCATACACCCTCATAGACAAAGCCAGAATCGCATAAGCAATCACCAAGGTGAGCATAATCATCTGCATAGTCGGAGCAAGAACCTCCAGATACGGAGCAGGCTTTTTGAGCACTAGCCATAAATAAAGGGCGGCAAAGAAAGACATAAATATCATCTCTCCGAAACACCAGAAAACATACAAGGTGTAATTAATCTTCAAGGGTAGAAAATAATAAAGGAGTCTGGTCAATACAGTGCTTACGAGAATTATACAGGAAACGATAGTCAGATGTACTCCATACCATTCATATCCGACAAGACTTTCTGCACCGAAAGGACGGTAGATAAGCATAAAGGAAAAAAAGAAAAGAGGCAGTACAATCATATGAAGGAACTGCGGAATAAAACGTCGGAAAACCCTCGAAATCTCCATAAAATACATCACTTTTAATATGTGACAAAATTAGGAAAATAAATTTTTAATCCCAAATACAGGATTTTTGTCACTTTTACACGCTATAAATCACATTTTAACCCTCAACATCACAAATAATTCGTCAACAGCACTACATAAGTTAACTTTGTATGTGAAATTTTGCATTAAGCGATTTTTCAATAGTTAGTAAGTTAAAGTACATATAGTTTAGGGCTGCCTGAGAAGGTCGCCCTTTTTCTTTGCCAGCCCCTCAAAAATAACAGGAGTTTGATAATGATATTATTCTTACCTTTGCCCGACTTTTACAAACAAATAACAAAACAAACGGATGAGCTACATTATAAGGACTGCAGCAGTATTTTTAATAATTTCACTTTTCAATACAGAGGAGATACAGGCCGGAATAATAAAGACAAATAAACAAACAAGCGCACAAGTAAGTACAGAAATAAGCGCACAAGCAAGTACAGAAGCAAGTACTGGCAAAATCATCAACAAAAAAACAGATGCACCGTACATCTCAAACACGACAAATCCGGATGACAAGAAGAAAGCTGATACTCCTGAAAACACGGGATGTGCGGATATGTCAGATAATCAGGAAAAGAAAAAACGCCATATACCTTTCGGCTACGACGGAGGTATGATGCTCCATACGGGCTACCTCACCGGTACGCTCAGAGAAATAGGACACAAAGCCTCAAGAATGCCGTTCGGAATCGGAGGAGCAATAAAGTTTCACATCGGAAAATATTTCAGAATCGGCTCAGAAGGCTATGTCTCGACAATGAATCAACTCAACAACGGAAGCACAATAAAATTCGGATGGGGCGGAGTGTTAGCTGACTTCAGATTCTTTGTCGGACAGTTTATGCCATACGCCGGAGTCACCATCGGAGGCGGCTCAAGGACCTGCACCCTGATGATTGAAGGCGACAAACAGGACTGGGAAAAGGAAGAGAATGTAATATTCAACAAAAAACCGTTCTTCGCAGTGACACCATTCATCGGAACTGATATAGTTATTACAAAAAAATTCCACCTTACCGTCAAACTTGACTATCTCTTCGGCATCAATCGCGGAGAACTGCTTATGCCTACAGGACCGAAACTATACTTCGGCTTCCTTATGTACCACTGATGATTTTTGACAACAGATTAAATTAAACTTGGAGAGAGGACGATTTTTCTTTGGAATATTTCGTAAAAAGGCGTAATTTTGCACCGAGTTAACAAACACATTCTACGCCGATGCAACAGAAAATCATCATCCTTGATTTCGGCTCGCAGACAACCCAACTCATAGGCCGCCGTCTGCGTGAACTCGACACTTTTTGTGAAATTCTCCCTTACAACAAATTCCCTCACAACGACCCTTCTGTAATAGGTGTGATTCTGTCAGGATCCCCTTACAGCGTCTACGACCCGGAAGCGTTCAAAATCGATTTGAGCGAAATCCGCGGCAGATACCCTATACTCGGCATCTGCTACGGAGCACAGTATATGGCTCAAACATTCGGAGGAAAAGTTGAACCAGCAGGTTCGAGAGAATATGGAAGAGCTAATCTGAAATCATTCGACAGCAGCAATCCCCTATTCAAGGGATTCAAGGAACAATCCCAAGTGTGGATGAGCCACGGAGATACTATCACATCAATTCCGCAAGGCTTCAAATGCATAGCATCCACCGACAAAGTGCAATTTGCGGCATATCAGGCCGAAAACGAACCTCTTTGGGGAGTTCAGTTTCATCCTGAAGCCTTTCACTCTGAACAAGGCACACTCCTGCTCAAGAATTTCGCAGTAGACATCTGCGGAAGCCGCCAGGATTGGAGTCCTGCATCATTCGTCGAGACAACAGTCGCCGAACTTAAGGCACAACTCGGAAACGACCGCGTAATCCTCGGACTATCCGGAGGTGTCGATTCATCCGTAGCAGCCGTCCTCCTCAACAAGGCTATCGGTGACAGACTGACCTGTATATTCGTAAACCACGGACTTCTCCGCAAGAACGAATTCACAGATGTAATGAAAGACTACGAATGCCTTGGACTCAATGTAATCGGAGTCGATGCAAGTGCCAAATTCTACGAAGAACTCAAAGGAGTTTCAGACCCTGAAAAGAAACGCAAGATAATAGGAAAAGGCTTCATCGATGTATTCGATGCAGAAGCTATGAAGATAAAGGATGCCCGCTGGCTCGCCCAGGGAACAATTTATCCAGACAGAATAGAAAGTCTCAATATTACAGGTAAGACAATCAAGAGTCACCACAATGTAGGAGGTCTCCCTGAGAAGATGAATCTCAAATTGTGCGAGCCTCTTCAGTGGCTGTTCAAGGACGAAGTCAGGAGAGTCGGAAGACAGATGGGTATGCCGGAGCATCTGATAACCCGCCATCCATTCCCAGGACCGGGACTGGCAGTAAGGATTCTCGGAGACATCACTCCGGACAAAGTAGCTGTTCTCCAGGAGGCTGATGATATATTCATCCGCGGATTGAGAGAATGGAAGACTACTGACAAGGACGGAAAAGAAACCAGCCTCTACGACCAGGTATGGCAGGCCGGAGTCATTCTCCTGCCGGTACAGAGCGTCGGAGTTATGGGAGATGAAAGAACATACGAGAAAGCTGTGGCATTGAGAGCCGTGACAAGTACCGACGCAATGTCGGCAGACTGGGCACACCTGCCATACGAATTTCTTGCAAAAGTCAGCAACGACATAATCAATCACGTGAAAGGTGTGAACAGAGTATGCTACGACATATCATCAAAACCACCCGCCACAATAGAATGGGAATAATATGGAACCTCTGAAACACGAATGTGGAGTGGCTATGGTCCGCCTCCTTAAACCTTTGGAATACTACGAACAGAAATACGGTACGTGGATGTATGGCATCAACAAACTGTATCTTCTGATGGAAAAGCAGCATAACAGGGGTCAGGAGGGCGCAGGACTTGCCTGTCTGAAAATGCAGGCAAAGCCAGGAGAAGAATTTATGTTCCGTGAAAGAGCTCTCGGGTCGGGAGCCATCACGGAAATTTTTTCGACTGTACAGAACAACTTCAAAGGTCTGACGGCCGAACAGCTGCACGACGCCGAGTATGCAAAGGAATATCTTCCTTTTGCAGGTGAAATATATATGGGGCACTTGAGGTATTCAACGACAGGAAAATCTGGAATACAGTACGTACATCCATTCCTGCGCCGCAACAACTGGAGAGCCAAGAACCTGCTTATGTGCGGAAACTTCAATCTGACCAATGTAGAGGAAATCTTTGACTGCCTTACAACAACCGGCCAGCATCCGCGCAAATTCGCTGACACTTACCTGATGCTCGAACAGATGGGCCACCGTCTTGACCGCGAAGTGGAGCGTATCTACAGACAATGCAAGGAAGAAGGTCTCGAAGGAATGGACATCACCAATGCAATCGAAGACAGGGTGAATGTCGCAAATGTAATGAGAACCTCAAGCGAGAAATGGGATGGCGGATATGTAATCTGCGGAATCACAGGAAGCGGAGAATCTTTTGTATTCAGAGATCCTTGGGGCATCCGTCCTGCATTCTGGTACAAAGATGACGAAGTGATTGTAGTGGCATCCGAAAGGCCTGTCATTCAGACAGCATTCAATGTTCCTGCAGAAAGCGTACACGAACTCGGACGCGGAGAATCGCTGATTGTCACCAAGAAAGGCGATATGCGCCTGGAGCAAATCAACGAACCACGCAACCTCGGAGCCTGCTCTTTTGAAAGAATATATTTCAGCCGAGGCAGCGACATAGATATATATAAGGAAAGAAAGAAACTGGGTGAAACTCTCGTAGAACCGATACTCGAAGCCATTGACAACGATGTCGAAAACACAGTATTCTCGTTCATTCCGAACACAGCCGAAGTGGCATATTTCGGTATGCTCGAAGGATTTGACAACTACCTCAACAAACTCAAGATAAAGAAGATAGAGGCACTTGGGCATAATCCGAACCACGAAGAGCTTGAAAACATCCTGTCGATGAGAATAAGAGGTGAGAAAGTCGCAATAAAGGACATCAAACTCAGAACTTTCATAACAGAAGGAAACAGCAGAAACGATCTGGCCGCCCACGTATATGACATCACATACGGCAGCCTCGTTCCGGGCAAAGACAACCTCGTCATCATAGACGACAGTATAGTCAGAGGTACGACACTGAAACAGAGCATCATAAGCATACTTGACAGACTCGGACCAAAGAAGATAATAATAGTATCCTCATCTCCTCAGGTAAGATACCCGGACTACTACGGAATCGATATGTCGAGCCTCGACCAGTTCATAGCTTTCAAAGCGGCCATATCGCTTCTCCAGCAGAGAGGAATGACCGACATAATAAAGCGGACATACGAGAAGTCGCTCGAACAGGAAAACCTGCCTAAAGAAGAAGTAATCAACTATGTCAAAGATATCTATGCACCGTTTACTGACGAGGAAATCTCGGAAGAGATGGTCAGATTGCTGACACCTGCCGGCATCAGAGCTGAAGTAAAAATAGTATATCAGACATTGGAAGGACTTCACGAATCGTGTCCTAACCACCCTGGAGACTGGTATTTCAGCGGAGACTACCCTACTCCGGGTGGAACCAGACTGGTAAACCTGGCATTTATTGACTATATTAAAAACTCGGACATAATATGATAGAGCAGAATTTGAAAGAGGCAACCCTCATCCTCGACAACGGGATGCGCCTGACAGGCAAGTCTTTCGGATACGAAAAGCAGGTCTACGGTGAAGTTGTCTTCAACACAGCGATGAGCGGATACCCGGAAAGCCTTACGGACCCATCATACGCAGGACAGCTTATGGTTCTCACATATCCATTGATCGGCAACTACGGAACACCTCCAACCACTTTCGAAGCAAATGGTCTATCCACATTTATGGAAAGCGAAAGGATTCACGCCAAAGCTCTCATCGTAAGCGACTACAGCGAAGACTACAGTCATTGGAATGCAGTCGAAAGCCTCGGTGAATGGCTCAAGAGGGAAAAAGTTGCCGGCATCACCGGAATAGATACCAGGGAGCTGACAAAAGTCCTCAGGGAAAGCGGAGTTATGAGCGGAAGAATCGTGTTCGAAGGACAGGAAATCGAGCCATCGGAGGAAAACTACAGCGAAATCAACTTCGTAGATAAAGTCAGCTGCAAGGAAGTCATAAAATATAATGAAGGAGCCGACAAGAAAGTCGTACTCGTTGACTGCGGAGTAAAACACAACATCATCAGATGCCTCCTCAAGAGAGGAGTCGAAGTCATCAGAGTTCCTTGGGATTATGACTACACTTCAATGGAGTATGACGGGCTGTTCCTGTCAAACGGCCCTGGAAACCCGGACAACTGCGAAAAAGCAGTTGAAGTCCTCAGAAAGGCTATGGAAAAAAGCGACAAACCTATTTTCGGTATCTGTATGGGTAACCAGTTGCTCGCAAAAGCTGCAGGAGCATCAGTATACAAACTGAAATACGGTCACAGAAGCCACAACCAGCCTGCGAGGATGAATGGCACAAACAAATGCTTCATCACATCACAAAACCACGGATATGCGGTAGACAACCAGACACTGCCGTCGGATTGGGAGCCTCTGTTCATCAATATGAACGACGGATCAAACGAAGGCATAAGACACAAGTCAAAACCTTGGTTCTCGTCGCAGTTCCACCCAGAAGCGGCATCCGGCCCTACTGACACGGAGTTTCTGTTTGACAAATTTGTAGAACTATTATAATAACGGTGACTGATATGGTTGAAAAAATTAACAAAGTATTGCTGCTCGGTTCGGGCGCACTGAAAATCGGTGAAGCAGGAGAATTCGACTACTCCGGTTCCCAGGCTCTCAAAGCAATGAGAGAGGAAGGAATCGAGACAATCCTAATAAACCCGAACATCGCAACCGTACAGACAAGCGAAGGAAGCGCAGACAGAATCTACTTCCTCCCTGTCACACCGTTCTTCGTTGAAAAAATCATCGAGAAAGAACGCCCGGAAGGTATTCTGCTTGCATTCGGCGGCCAGACTGCACTGAACTGCGGAGTCGAACTCTACAAAAACGGCGTATTCGAGAAATACGGAGTAAAAGTCCTCGGTACACAGGTTCAGGCCATAATGGACACAGAAGACCGTGAACTTTTCGTGCGCAAACTGGATGAAATCAATGTCAAGACCATCAAATCACACGCAGTCGGCAACATAGCAGATGCACGCAGCGCAGCAGCAGAACTCGGCTATCCGGTGATTATACGTGCCGCCTATGCACTCGGAGGACTCGGTTCCGGATTCTGCGACAACGAGGAGCAGCTGAATGTTCTGGCGGAAAAGGCATTCTCATTCTCTCCTCAGATTCTTGTAGAGAAAAGTCTGAAAGGATGGAAGGAAGTAGAGTATGAAGTCGTGCGCGACAAATACGACAACTGCATCACAGTCTGCAATATGGAGAACTTTGACCCGCTCGGCATCCATACCGGAGAGTCAATCGTAGTAGCTCCATCACAGACTCTGACCAACAGCGAATTCCACAAACTCCGCGAGCTCGCAATCAGAATCATCCGCCACGTAGGCATCGTCGGAGAATGCAACGTACAGTACGCATTGGACCCTGAGTCTGAGGATTACAGGGTAATCGAAGTGAATGCCCGTCTTAGCCGTTCTTCCGCCCTTGCATCGAAAGCCACAGGCTACCCTCTGGCATTCGTTGCTGCCAAACTCGGACTCGGATACGGACTCTTCGACCTGAAAAATTCAGTGACAAAATGCACAAGCGCATTTTTCGAGCCAGCCCTTGACTACATAGTCTGCAAGATACCTCGCTGGGATCTCGGCAAGTTCCACGGAGTCGACAGAGAACTCGGCTCTTCAATGAAATCTGTCGGTGAAGTGATGGCTATCGGAAGGACTTTTGAAGAAGCCATACAGAAAGGTCTGAGAATGATCGGACAGGGAATGCACGGCTTCGTCGAAAACAAGGAGCTTGTGATAGATGACGTCGACAAAGCATTAAGAGAGCCTACTGACAAACGCATATTCGTTATCAGCAAGGCAATGAAAGCCGGCTACACTGTAGAAGAAATCCACAAGTTGACAAAAATCGACAAATGGTTCCTCTACAAACTGCAGAACATCATAAACACTTCCAAAGAACTGACAGCCTCAGCAGACGCCTTCATCAGCGGAAACGACATTTCCAAATCAAATGCCGAACTTCTCCGCAAGGCTAAAGAGCAAGGATTCAGTGACTTCCAGATTGCCAGAGCCTTAGGAATGGAGAAGACCACATCCATCGAGGAAGGCAGTATGTTCGTCCGCGGAATCAGAAAGAAACTTGGAATCGTGCCAGTGGTAAAGCAAATCGACACTCTTGCTGCAGAATACCCGGCACAGACCAACTACCTTTATATGACCTATAAAGGCATTGCAAACGACATCACATACGAAAACGACGGCAAGTCAATCATCGTACTCGGCTCCGGTGCCTACAGAATCGGTTCTTCAGTGGAATTCGACTGGTGCGGCGTACAAGCCCTGAATACAATCAGAAAAGAGGGCTACAGAAGCATTATGATAAACTATAACCCTGAGACAGTGTCAACAGACTACGACACCTGCGACAGGCTCTACTTTGACGAGCTTACATTTGAAAGGGTTATGGACATAATCGACCTTGAACAGCCTCACGGAGTCATCGTATCCACGGGAGGACAGATTCCGAACAACCTGGCAGTCAGACTCGACGAACAGAACATACACATTCTCGGTACATCAGCCAAGAGCATCGACAACGCAGAAGACAGAGACAAATTCTCTGCAATGCTCGACAGAATAGGTGTAGACCAGCCACGCTGGAGCGCATTGACATCAATGGAAGACATCAATTCGTTCATCGAGAAAGTCGGATTCCCTGTTCTTGTCAGACCATCCTATGTGCTTAGTGGAGCAGCTATGAACGTATGCTCGAACAAGGAAGAACTCGAGCGTTTCCTCAAACTGGCTGCAGACGTATCGAAAAAGCATCCGGTTGTAGTAAGCCAGTTCATCGAACACGCCAAGGAAGTAGAGATGGATGCAGTTGCACGCAACGGTGAAATCATCGCATACGCAATCAGCGAGCACATCGAATACGCAGGTGTACACTCAGGTGACGCTACCATCCAGTTCCCTCCTCAGAAACTGTATGTGGAGACAATGAGACGCATCAAGAAAATCTCAAGACAGATTGCCAAAGAACTTGAAATCTCAGGTCCGTTCAACATCCAGTTCCTTGCAAGAGAGAACGAGATAAAAGTAATCGAGTGTAACCTCAGAGCTTCGCGTTCATTCCCATTCGTAAGTAAGGTATTGAAAATCAACTTTATCGAACTTGCGACAAAGGTAATGCTCGGACTTGAGGTATCGAAACCGGACAGAAACCTGTTCGACCTCGACTACGTAGGAATCAAGGCAAGCCAGTTCTCATTCAACCGACTCCAGAAAGCAGACCCTGTCCTCGGCGTTGATATGGCATCGACAGGAGAAGTTGGATGTATCGGAGAAGACACATCTTGCGCCGTACTCAAATCTATGCTGTCAGTCGGATACCGCATTCCGAAAAAGAATATCCTGATGTCTACCGGCAACGCTAAACAAAAAGCAGAAATGCTGGAAGCAGCCAAACTGCTGGCAGAAAAAGGATACAACATTTTCGCAACAGGCGGTACACACAGATACCTCGAAGAGAACGGAATAGCAAGCACACTGGTATATTGGCCGAGTGAAAGCGGTGAACCTCAGGCTCTTCAGATGATGAGAGACCAGAAGATAGATATGGTCATCAACATCACTAAAGACCTGTCTGCAAGCGAATTGGACAACGGCTACAGAATCAGGAGATCTGCAATCGACCTCAATATCCCGCTAATTACCAACGCACGTCTTGCAACAGCGTTCATCAAGGCATTCTGCACTATGACACTTGACGACATCGCAATACGCAGCTGGCAGGAATACTAATCCTGTCAGACTGCTGACACACAAATAAATGACGAGGGTCCGGCTGAACAGCATAAGCATCAGCCGGACCCTCGTCATTTATTGAAGAATATCTTCCTTAGACAAAGGCTCATACGCCCCATCCTTGCACTCAAGGAAAACCGTACCGCTTTCCAGGCATTCTGTGTTGTGCCATTGCCCGACAGGTACACTGATAGCAGAAATCTCCCCTCCCGGTTCGACAATGAATGAATCCACAACATTTCCCTGGTCATCATAATAGTTCTGGCGTATCCTGCCACGGAGCATCACGAGAACTTCCGTACTCGCAGTATGACGATGGACAGGAATCTGAGTTCCCATCTCCAACGCATTCAACATCCTCTGACTGCTGTCTGCAGGCGAGGTCCTCAAATCCAGATTCATTCGAAGCCTCGGCGACTCCTTTGCACGGACACTCAAGTCGTCCAAAACGTCTTTTGTGATTTTCATATCCCTACATATTTTAAATTATTTATTCCCGTATTCTTCCAATCTTACATTAGAAATAAAGACAAATTAAATGGAGAATCAACTTTGCATAATAGATAACTGTGATGTCTATTCCCCTATTCTTTAGTAGCAGATGTGTAACATCAGACTATCACTAAGTTAGTGGTGCGAGAAAATAAACGTAATTATTTTGACTTAGCTTTCAATGACTTAGATAGACGCCATACTCTCATACAAAACCTGCCTCAACTCCGGAATAGCCTCATAATCTGCACCTGGCGTATTCCTGAACTCCTCCCAAGCTTTTGGCTCTCTCCCCTTCACAATGTGCTTCATACGTATTATTCTGATTCAAGATTAATAATAGTCCTTGCCTCTATCAATTCCTTTATATCTGGACTTAACTCTTGCGTCAATTGCTCCAACAGCAATTTAGCATTATCATAGTTCTCGTTATCAATCTCCTGCATCAGTTTATCTAACTGAATCTGAACATTCAATGTTCTATCCGGCAAACCCAGAATATGCTTTGCTATAGAAGAAATATCCATCCCATAAGGATATACCTCCTGAACTTCATATACTCGTTTGCTTTCATTGTAAAACATTCTATAAACTACGGTATCCTCATCATTTCTGACACCCGACATAACCATTGGCGAATGAGTCGACATTATAAACTGAACTCCTGAAAAAGTTCTTCTCAAGCTATCGACTATCCGGGATTGCAGTGACGGATGAAGATGCAAATCTATCTCATCCAATATAACAACTCCTTTCGTTTTCCTGAGAGCATCTGCATCAAATACAGGTCTATTCAGAATAGAGCACCTTTCTGCCATATCCACAACTATACTCACGAGGCGTTTGTATCCATCTGACAACAAATCAGACTCAACTTCTCTGCCATCCTTAAGTGTAAAAAAGACCTTTCAGACATTGGGACGCACTTGCATATCATATATAATATCACATCCATCAGGTCCTAATACAGATATTATTGCGTTCTTGACTACAAGAATCTCCTCATCATACATTTGACCTGCCTCTTTCAAAACCAAAAGCCTTTTCATCCAATACTTCATAAGGCCATCAGCCTCAAGACATAGGTAATATCCAAATGATCTTTTCTGAGCGTATCGACAAAATCTATCCAAATCAATCTTTCGACTTGTATGTATATCCTCGGTAGAATACGACACAAACAATGGCAAAGGCTTCAGATGATATTGGACATTGCTGACAGCATCAACTACGAGATAGCACAATTGCAATGACTCTGCATAATTCTTGACATCTCTTAATCCGGAAAGCAACGGACGACTATTCTTCGCACTATTCTTTCTGATAACTTGTACCTTATCTAAATCAAACGGTTTGACAACCTCCCTATTTGACAAAGGCGGAAGAATATCTGTATTGCAAACAAAACTAATGGAGATAGGCAAATCATCCGCAACGACCCCTACATACTCCAGATGCATAAAATCACATTCCTTAGGACTCAACCATTTTGTATCCGATGTACTAAAACCAGAAAAAAAGGAACTTATAACATATTTGCACGCTGAAAGCAGTGATGTTTTGCCACTTGCATTATCACCAACAAACAAATTGACGCCTGGTCTAAAAGTGACATCAAGACGAGAAAAACATCTGAATGAATTTATACTTATATTTTTCATAAACAGTCAGTCCAACTTAAGTAAGTAAGACAAAGTTAATATTTTTATCATTACTTTCCTTGACAGGTACCATTGTTTTATAGTAACCAACCGGTCAGCCACGTCATAGAAACCTGAAGCAGCCGTCCGATCATTGTCGTCAAAACGACAATGATATGATGACACGTGAAGAAGTTCAGTTGCTGTGTGGTCAGTGTTTCAGTGATTGTTACAAACAACAGACTTATGTGACAGCGGTCGCTATTTCTTAAGATTGTCTAAGTAGTAATATTCTGAATAGAAAAGGAAGTATTATTTCTTTTTCTGTTCAAATTATTGCTATATTTGCAGTATGGATAGACAATTAACTGAAATAGGAACTATTCCTGTAACGACTTCAATCATCGAATCGTTATACCCGGAACTTAAGTCTGCGAATAAAAAAGTGACCTGGCTTGAGAAGCAAGGATTTATCATCAGACTGAAGCGGGGACTTTATGTGGCTAACCCCAAACATTCAGGAAAGACCCTATCGAGTGAGTTGATAGCCAACCATCTCTATACACCTTCGTATATTTCAATGTCTACTGCACTACGATATTATGGACTTATCCCCGAGGCTGTATATGTTCATCAATCAATGACGGTAAAGCACTCGCGTAGCTTTCAAACTCCGGTCGGCTGTTATGACTACAAACATATCTCAAAAATGGCATTTCCAATAGGAGTAAGGAGTATGTATAAGGATAATTATGCTTTTCTTATTGCATCACCGGAAAAAGCTTTGTGTGATTTGATTGCCAATTCCTCGCAGGTCAATCTTCGCTATATGAAAGATGTGGAAACATATCTTGAACAGGATATTCGTATGGATATGGATGAGTTCAATAAGATGGATAAAACCATATTCGAAGACTACATAAAAGTTGGCAAAAAGGCCGATTCAATTTCGACACTTTTAAAATTCTTAAGACGATGAAAAATGAAATATTCGACAATATGCTCTCCCGTTATGATTTAACAACAGAGCAACAGAAGAGAAACGCTATATTTGAAGTGAACCAACAAGTGATACTTGCTGGCTTGTATGCCGGAGGCTTTTTTGAGTCGGCGGCTTTCTATGGTGGAACTTGCTTGAGAATCTTTCATGGCTTACAGCGTTTCAGTGAGGATATGGATTTTTCATTGCTTACGCAAGATGATAAGTTCGATTTTACGAAATACTTTCCTGCTATCGTTGATGCTTTTACAATGGTAGGCCGTGAGGTTGAAATAAAGAAAAAAGACAAGAGGAATTTCGGAAAGGTCGAATCGGCATTTCTTAAAGATAATACCGATGTGTATGATGTGACTTTCCAAACAGAGAAATCTATAAAGATAAAGATAGAAGTAGATACTTGCCCACCGTTGAACTTCAAGACGGAACAGAAGCTATTGCTTCAGCCATATTCATTTATGACCCGTTGTTTTACACTTCCCGACTTGTTTGCAGGCAAGATGCACGCCTTAGTATATCGTGCGTGGAAGAACAGAGTAAAAGGTCGTGATTGGTACGACTTTGAATGGTATGTACGCCATAATATCCCACTTGATTTTGCTCATTTGGCAGAACGGTGCAAGCAGTTCAACAATGAGAATGTCACTCCAGAGTTATTCAAGGAGAAACTCATTGAGCGTCTCTCTTCAGCTGATATAAAACAAGTGAAAGAAGATGTATTGCCTTTCGT
>Tibetan_p1__coassemble_514_pt1 | contig 19652 bp, 12 predicted proteins | sample Tibetan_p1__metabat2_high_PE_033 | metagenome-assembled genome bin Tibetan_p1
GCTATTGAACTCGCGCCTGGACATTGAGGCTGCCATTTATCAGAAAAAAGAGGCTTTGGGCGAATATTTTCCCCGTGTTTCCGTCAACGCACTGGGATTCCACGCTTTTGACCCTATGCTGGAAATCGGAGTCAAAGATATTTTGGGAACATCGGCTTTCACAGAAGGACTGCAAAATATAATAGACAAACTTGCCGGTCCTTTGGGAATTAACTCCATATATTCAACTTTGAAACACGGCGTGACAGCAACCGTTTCAGCAATCCAACCGCTGTTCGCAGGCGGACGCATTGTCAATGGAAACAAACTTGCCGCCCTCGGAATTGAGGCTGCAGGACTTCAGTACAACATCAAGCTCAGAGCCACCAAAGAAGAAATCGAAGAAAGCTACTGGAAAGTCGTTTCGCTTGACGAGAAACTACAGACAATCAACCAGTTACAAGGACTTGTAGACACACTCTACAAAGATGTTGCCTCTGCCTGCCGTGCGGGTCTGGCTACAGACAACGATTTGCTTCAGGTCAGGCTCAAGCAAAACGAACTGCGCTCCGGCAAGATTCAGCTGAAAAACGGAGTACGCCTTGCTAAAATGGCATTATTCAACTCCATCGGTCAGAAATACAACCCATACAGCACAATCGTTAATGACAGCATCCCATACATCGACAATATTGCACTGACAGACAGGTTGGATGCAATGCTTGCCCCGGAAAATTACTACAGAAACGAAGATGATGTCACTGCCGGACTTGAAGAATCGAAACTCCTCGACTTGTCAGTAAGGTCCAAACAGTTGGAAAAGAAAATGGCGATAGGTGAAACCCTGCCTCAAATCGGAATAGGGGCTTCATACGGATACGGAAACATAATTGACAAAGGTTCATTCAACGGTGCTGTATTCGCTTCTGTCCAGATTCCGCTTTCAGACTGGGGAAAAACTGCACGCAAGATTCAGAGATACAACACACAGATTCAGAAAGCAGAGAACGACAAGGAATTTCTGAACGCACAGCTAACATTGCAAGTCAGACAACTGTGGTTCAACCTCACCGCCGCCTGGGAACAACTTCTCGTATCAGAAGAAAGCGTTGAAGCAGCACGCTCAAGCGTAAGACAACTCGACGCACACTATCGCGCGGGACTTTGCCCGCTTTCGGAACTGCTTCAGGCTCAGACACAATTGCGACAGGTATCAGAAATGCACATAGACCAAAGCATTGCATACCGCACAGCACTTCAGGCCTACCTGAACCGTACCTGTCACAACTGATATTCAAAACTACTTTTTACCTGATGTCACCATAAAGACAACGGCACCCATCGTAAGGATGATACCTATGATGACATTGGTTGTGATAGGCTCACCGAAAGCAAGAGCACCTACAACGATTGCTGTTACAGGCTCGAACACACCCAACACAGAAGCTTTAGTCGCACCGATTTTTCTTGTTGCGAGAGCAAGTGTGGCGGTGGAAACGATAGTTGGCAATACGGCCAGACCTATGAGGTTCATCCACGCTCCCCATCCCTCAAGGCCGGCAAGCAATGGATTTCCTGTGGACACTGCCCTTGCAAAAAACACTACCGAACCTACAATCAGGGCATAGAAAGTCAGCAGGGAATTAGGCACAGTCCTGATGGCGCGGCTTCTGTTTATTACAACAATGAACATCGCATACGCCAAAGCGGACAAGCACGCCAGCACAATACCAACCAATCCCACAGAAGTGCCTTCATTTCCTGTAAGAATCACGACACCCACAAACGTCAACACGATAGAAAGCCATACCTGCCACGTTGGATACACCTTCATAAACACCATAATGATTGCAACAAGAACGGGATACAGGAAGACTATCGTAGTCGCCAGACCCGACGGAATATATCTGTATGACTCAAAAAGGAATAGGCTGCTGCAAGTAAAAAGCAAACCGAGAATAAGCAGTCTGGAAGCCTGTTTCCAGGTAATCCTGAAACTGCATCTGGTCGCCATAAGCCAAAGCCCGAGCAATATGACAGAGAGTCCGTACCTAAAGAACAGAATATTCTCTACAGATGCCCCTGCATTGAGCAACGGCATCGCAAAAAGTGGATTCAAGCCGTATGACACTCCTGTGATCACGCCGGCAGAATAACCAATTACCGTGTCTTTGTCTAATTTCATAACTTTTTAATTTCTAACTTCATCTAATATACACTACTAACTTGTTATTTACTACTATTATTTACTTCTGTTATATATTACTTATATCGCTATTATACACTGTTATCTACTACAAAATTTATATCCAGCACTGACTTATAGGGTAAAAACAAACGCGACTGAAAAAAAGTTTCCTGCCGCGTTGCATTTATGTATCAATCAGCTTGTAAATACACTGATTATCAAGGACTTTTGCATTACAAAGCCAAAAATCCGAGCATTCCGTCTATATCATCTTTGCCGAACATACACTGTTCGCCGCTATTGAGATTCTTAATGTTCACTTTGCCCTCGGCAACCTCTGTCTCTCCGACAATGGAAAGGAAAGGAATATTCTTCTTTGCCGCATAGTCGAACTGCTTCTTGAGTTTGGAAGATTCAGGATAGATTTCGCAAGGCACTCCCTTCTCTCTCAATGATTTGACAACAGGAATGAGGTAACGGAGTTCCGCTGCACCCATATTTGCAAAAAGAAGCTTTGAAGCCGATGTCACATCAGAAGGGAATTTGTCGAGCCCCTTGAGGACATCATATATACGATCCGCACCGAAAGATATGCCGACACCCGACATATCAGGGAGTCCGAAAATTCCTGTAAGATTATCATAACGTCCTCCTCCACAGATACTTCCGATTGCAAAATCCTTTGCCTTGACTTCGAAAATGGCACCGGTATAATAGTTCAGGCCACGGGCAAGGGACAAGTCCATCTCAACCTCGTGTCTGATTCCTGCTGCATCAATAAGCGAAAAGAGCTCCTCAAGTTCATCAAGACCTTTGAGACCGGTCTCAGAAACAATGCCTGAAGCTGATTTTCCTCCCATCAGTTCGCGCATTGCTGCAATCTTTTCTGATGTAGTGCCGGTAAGAGTGAGAATAGGACGTATTACTGCAACTGCCTCGTCAGTAAGACCGTTGTCTTTCATCTCCTGCTCTACAGCATCGATTCCAACCTTGTCAATCTTGTCTATGGCTACTGTAATATTCACGACCTTATCAGGAAATCCGCATATTTCAGCCATTCCCGTAAGGACTTTCCTGTTGTTTATCTTGATACATACACGCACATCGAAAAGCGTGAAAACCCTGTCAACAATCTGCACAAGCTCAAGCTCGTTAAGAAGTGACTTTGAGCCGATTACATCAACATCACACTGATAGAACTCCCTGTAGCGACCTTTCTGAGGACGGTCTGCCCTCCAGACTGGCTGAATCTGGAATCTCTTGAATGGAAATGAAATCTCGTTCTGGTGCTGAACCACAAAACGCGCAAAAGGCACAGTAAGGTCATAGCGGAGTCCTTTTTCGCAGACTTTCAGCGACAGAGCCTTGCTGTTGTAGTTATCCTCTGTCCCATCCACCTTGTACTGTCCGTAGTCTATGTGTGAGAACGCGTCACCGGAGTTGAGAATACGGAAAAGAAGTTTATCTCCCTCATCACCGTATTTTCCAAGCAAAGTACTGAGATTCTCCATTGAAGGTGTCTCTATCGGAGCATAGCCGTATGTCTTGAATACTGAGCGGATGGTATCGAAAATATAATTTCTCCCAGCCATCTCAGCCGGTCCGAAATCCCTTGTTCCCTTTGGTATTGATGGATTCTGTGCCATTTATAATCTGTTTTAATCAATTCAATCCGCAAAGTTAGCAAAATTTCATTTCATTCCACAGGATTTCAGCGCACATTGTTTCTTTGGACATCAATTCAGTTCTTTCCGGCCTGCAACGGTTTTACGTCTGAGTTTCAGGTCCGCCAACAGGACTGCATACTCCTGCTCGCCCTTTTCTGCATCCTTTGGCTTCCACGCCATAACAAAACGGACTGAAGCAGCCACAACGTCATATCCTTTTTCACTCCAACCGTCCAGCACCTCCTTCATCCTTTTGGACAACTTGGCAACAGACTTCCCCAATGGCCTGGAAAAAAGCGTGTAATCCCGATAATCCAGGTCATCACCGCCCCGAAGAGCAAGAACATCAGACTTGATTGATTTGAAATAACCAAGAAAGACATCTCTGTGAGTCAGCTGCAACAAGATTTCGTCAGGAAGTGTATATTCCTTGTTTTCGACGTGAAATTCCGCATTCTGCAAGCCTGAAAAACAATCGCCGTCAGTGTGGATATACAGATTGACTTTCGCACGCGTGATACCCACATAATAACGTCTCAGCATCTTCGCATCCTCCTTATAGCCGCCGGACACAATCATATAGACATTGTCGAACTCCTTGCCTTTGGACTTGTGGATAGTGGATACAACTATATCATCCTTGCCGTAACTGCAAAAATCCTCAACAGACGATTCGAAAACATATTCCTTGAAATCACTGAAATATTTCACCTTATTGGCAGTTTCGAACAGTTCCACACAACGCCTCACATATTCGAGACTTGTACTTCCCTCATAATACTTGAAAGTCTTTTCCTTCGTCCTATCCCACAAATCATTTGAAATCAACGAATTGACAACACCCCTCTGGAGCGTTTTCAGGAAATATCTCATCTCAGCCAGATTCCAGAAAGCCACGTCATCGAGAGTCTGTATCAACTTGGCGTTCAAACCATATTTGCGCATAAGGGCAACAAAAATCAAGGCTTCTTCATTGGTCTTGGTAAGAACACAGGTGGAACCTTTGTCCATTCGTGATCTGATACGCTGCACAACAGGAAGATACATATATTCCGACTTATGTTTCACAATCTGCACGTGTCCCTGAACAGAATTTCTGGAAACAATAGGGGAAGTCTTCAGCCTGCCGTCTATCTTCTTGAGGAAGACATTCGCAAACTCCACGACATCTGACGCACTGCGGTAATTCTCAGTCATTTCCAGAAACCTTCCTCCCTGCTCCTTGGACAAACTGTAGAAATACTTCGAGTCAGAGCCGCGGAATTCATATATATTCTGGTCATCATCACCGACTGCAATCACACGCATATCCTCGTTATTCGCCATCAGAGCCTTCACAAGCTGGTATTCCACCTCTGACATATCCTGCGCCTCATCTATCACCAGCACGGACTTCTTGATTTTCGTAGGTTCCACCTCGCCCTCGGCAATCATCTCCACTGCTGTTTTGACCACATCCGGAACATCCTCAATATTGCCCATACGACCGAGCAAATCAAAACAATAGGAATGGAAAGTCTTTATATCTACATAATGAGCGGCATTGCCTATCAAATCGATGAGTCTTTGCTTGAACTCCATCGCAGCAGCTCTCGAGAAAGTCAGCATAAGAAGCTGCTCGTGCTTCACATCCTCAAGAAGCAGCAGTGAAGCAAGTTTATGTACAAGCACCCTTGTCTTTCCACTTCCAGGTCCGGCCGCTACTACTATGCAGCGCGACTCCTTGTCAGAAATAATCTCCATCTGACGCTCTGAAAGCTGGCCGAACAGTTGCTTGAACTTCCCGGGAGTCAGATTACGCTCTATCTCACAGCTTCTATCCCCCTTGAAATACTTGGAAATGAACTTCCTGTAATCCATCTGGAAATAATCCTGCACATATTCCAGAGCTGCATCATAATCCTTCACCATCAGATTGGCATACTCCCCTACTATATGAATCTGCTGAATCTTCTGCTTGTAAAAATCGTTAAGATTCTTGTAATCATCGACTTTGTAGCGGTATTTATTCTCTTTCAGCCTCTCAATTGTCATAGCGTTGTAAAGGACTATGAATCCTCCTTCAATCTTCAACACATCCAGCATTGACATATACAGAAGCACCTCCTCCACAGTCGCCAGTTGCAGTTCCCCGCAATGATGAAACAACTGCTGTGATTCGGCATTCAAGTATTCCAGCAATTCGACTACTGAAAACTGCACTATGCGTTTTCCGTTAATGCCGGAATCAGCACTTCGGTCATATAAATAACCGGCAATCATAGCACTGAGCCTGATACGCCTCTCAAACGCCTCCGTGACAGCTTCAGGACTATACTTTAACTTCACCGATATATTATGCGGATTATCATCACGTCTGCTGTAAGAATGACCATCTGTCCGGCAGATATATCCCTTGACTGTAAGGAAATACAATATCGACTTTATATCCTTTTCCCTTGAAGATGTTATGCCCCCATCAACGGCACTTTGATTCAACTGTCTGTAGGAAGACTCCAGGATACCTTCTGAAAAACTTTCAAGAATAAACTTCTCCAACTTGGCATAACACTCCAAAAGCCCTGCAGCCTTTCTCTCCGAATTGGCACCATCCATCAGAAACGCTGTCATATCCTGACTGTCAGCAAGAATCCTCGCCTGCCTCATCCTGCCGATTAACGATATGACTTCCTGCCTTTTAAAACCAAGAATGTCAGCAAGATAATCCACCCTTGCCTCTGCATCGGCATTACCAGCCTTGGCAATATACTTCTTCGATATAAGCGACTTGATTATTCGTAAAGCCTTCACTACATCTTCATCATCAAACAGTGATGAAGCTTCGAGCATCTTCCTTGCCTGTTCAACATCATTGACAGCGATACTTGTGGCATAAACACGTGGGACATTTTTACCTCTGTTGATATATCCGCTCTGCTCCAAAGCCGCCAAAGCTGTCTTCACACGTGTCTCAATATCATTGACAGAGTCATCCCAACCTGCCATACGAGCAATCTCCAGCGCAGAACACTGCACCTTCATCCGCTTCCGTGTCAGATTCTTGACAGCCTGCCACACGTGCTGTATTTCACTGAGGCTCAACTTGGTCTGGTTCAGAAGGATGAAATGCTTGTCCAAGTCGTTGTCATTGTAAAGCACATAGCACTTCGCGTCAAGCTGAGGATCACGACCTGCCCTTCCGGCCTCCTGGACATAGTTTTCCAGTGAATCCGAAATGTCATAATGTATCACAAGTCCGACATCGCTCTTGTCAACCCCCATCCCAAACGCGGAAGTGGCGACAATTATGCGCACCTTGTCAGACATAAACGCTTCCTGATTGGCAACTTTTGTATCAGAATCCATTTTGCCGTTGAACGGAAGTGCCTGGAATCCGTCACGCGTCAGCCTGGAACTCAATTCCTCCGTCCTTTTGGTACGCGATACATATACAATGACCGGACAATCGGAATCTGCAATCAGTTCACGGAGTTTAAGATACTTATCTTCGTCTGTTTCAGAATGTATGACTGAATACCGCAAATTGGTTCTCGAGGCTTTCGAGGCAAACAGCCCGAGCGTCAAGCCCAACGTATTCTTGAAATAATCGCTTATATCCTGGATGACCTTTTGTTTGGCCGTAGCCGTAAAACACGAAACTGGTATAGGATGGGACAGTTGCTTGCTCTCCTGATATTTCTTTATGAATCTGCCGATATACAGATAATCCACTCTGAAATCCTGGCCCCAGGCGGAAAAGCAGTGAGCTTCATCAATAACGAATCTTACTACCGTACGCTTCATAAGCACCCTTTCTATGGTATTGGAACGAAGCATCTCCGGCGATATGTACAACATTGACACATCACCGTCCATAACACGGCGTATGGATTCCGCTCTTTCAATCGGATCAAGCAATCCATTGATTGTCACTGCGTCGTAGATCCCCCTGTTTATCAGATTATCAACCTGATCCTTCATCAATGACTGCAAAGGTGAAATCACTACCGTCAATCCGTGGATGCAATGCCCGGCAATCAGCGCAGGCAACTGGAACGTAAGAGATTTTCCTCCGCCTGTAGGAAATATGGCGAGGAGCGATTCCCCATTTACTGCCGCCTGTACGGATTTCTCCTGTAAAGGTTCACCGTCATATACGCGGAACTGGTCGTAACCGAAATATTTTTTGAGATTCCTGTGTATGTCAAGCTCAGAGTCGCAATATGCACATCCAGACAGGCAACGCTTATGAGTCAGCTGTCCGATAACCCATTCAGTCTGTGGAAATGTATGAAGCACCCATCCAGGTGTAACTGAATGATAGTCAGATGTATCTATAATTGCCAAAGCATATGCGAGTTCGCACTTATACTTCGTTGTAAGAATATCCAAAGCAGCATTGGAACAGATTTTTCCCTCAAAAAGCTCACGAATCAAACCAGGTATATCCTTTTCAACGTGTACCGCACCCACAAAGTCAAGGAATCCGTCAAACTCAGGCACACCGCGGAGCAGAGAAGTGAAGAGAATCTGCTTTCCTACAGGCATCTCATTCCAGCTTGATACCTCATCAAACAGAAGTTCCTTTGCCTTTTCGCAGTCGTTGACGGGGTTATTCAACTGCTCTACAATCAGTTTGTCATCCTTGAGCAGTTTATGATACGGTTTCGCCGGAAAAATAATCGGTGACATATATAGCGTATCCACAAGTCTCCACTTGAACTTCCCGTCAGGAAACAAATATTTTGCATCGTGGTGAATAAAATTATGGCCGCATACATAATCGACTGTATCAAGAAATTCATTCAGCTCATTCTTCGAATTTTTATGAAATACAGCACCATCATAACGCAATGCTCCTATATCCGATATTACGTCCTTATTTCCTACTTCAATATCTGCAAACGCGTATTTTGAGGAATCAGGATTTTCTGTTTTCTCTATCTCATCAGCTTCCCTAATACCAAGAAGCCTATTCCATATTGACATATCTGCTATCAGTTAGTGGATTGCAAAGATACAACGTTACTGCTCCTTATGCAACCATTGGATAATAATTATACTATATATGCAACATAACAGCACCACTTCATATCCATATTAAATGTCAGATTTGCTTCCAGAATTAAATGTCGAGGTTACTTTCAGAGAAAAATTAACCGTGATTCAACATAGACCCAATACCACAGAAGGCCGGACTAAACAAACAAAACAAGGCAAAAGAAAAGCGGCATCCGGAAAGAATGCCGCCGTATTACAGTCGTATAAGGTCATATAACCATATCAGTCGTCAACCTCAATGAGCTGCGAGTTCTTGTTGAACTTGAGCTCAAGTCCGTTGGAAAGTTTGACTTCATTGGTCTTGCGTCCCACTTCGTAATCAACGATAAGAGCAGTCGGAAAACGTCCCTTTACATATTCGACAATCTTCGCCGGAATAAGATTTTCTGGAACTCCTGCCACTGACTCAATACCCTTAAGGCTACCGTTGTTGTAAAAATCAAGTTTGACACCATCCTCAAACATCAACTCGTAATCAGGCTTGATCAAATCATCCTCAACAGTAACAAGAACAGGTACTGCAGACGGGAAATGCGCCATAACAAAGGTCTTGGCTGTCTCTGGCAACTGATTATACTCGATAGGTTTGTTTTCTGCCGACAATGTCGCGGTCGAAACGATAGCAGCTGCCATCATCAAAATAAAACTTTTCATATTTATGTCCATTAATTAATATTATAATAATTATTCCTGCTTGTCCTAAATATAACTATTCAAAACAACCGATTTTGTCACACTGCAAAAATCGCGCACAAACCATACCGGATATTATTATAATAATGGACAGGATAAAAGTCTACTCAATAAACAAGACCAGTTTTCCGTTGAAGAAGTCATCATCCAGCCAGCTGCTGATTTCCCAAGGATGCACCGAACCCTTAGGCATCTTGAATTTCTGCATTGCAACAGCTATCTCTTCAGCCAAATCACCGCCTTTGAGATACAATATGCCCTCTGAATACTTTCCTTTCACCCACGGCAAAAATTTGTCAAGTGAAGTCACAGCGCGCGAAACCACATAGTTGTAAGTCTCACCAAGAGTCTCTGCCCTTGCATTCACCACATTCACATTGCCAAGATTCAAGGCCTTGGCAACTTCCGAAGCGACCAACGTCTTCTTTCCTATTGAGTCACACAAGGTAAAGCGTACATTCGGAAACATCACTGCAAGCGGAATACCCGGAAAACCACCACCTGTACCAAGGTCAAGTATCTTCATTCCGCTGCCGTAGCGCATAGCTTCATAAGCCTCAGGCATCTGGAATTTGAGAAATGCCGCTATGGCCAGAGAATGAAGGATATGATGGTCATAAAGTTGGTCTATATCTTTTCTGGAAATCACATTTATCTTAGAGTTCCAGTCACGGTACAATCCGTCCATCTGCCGGAATTGATTTACCTGAATATCTGTAAGCTCCGGAAAATCTTTTTTTAGGAAATCAATGAATGTATCGAAATTCATATTGATGTTGTATTGATATTGGTATTGATACTTATGTTCTTATGTTTAGTTTTTATTGATATTATAGGTAACGGTATGATGGTAATTTCTTAAAATTATATCATAATCCGATGTTCAAGCCAGTCTGTTATAAGGCAGCAACACCATATCTATCAGGGCAGCAGTTCATCAGAATATTCCATCATCTTGAGAAGCTGGGCCTTAGCTCTGCGGATTTTTGTCTTCACGGTATTCAATGGTATATCCAAAGCATCCGCTATCTCCTTATAGCCGAAATTATCAATGAGATTCATCTTGGCGACAACTTTGTAGTCCTCCTTAAGTTTCTCAATATTAGTCAGCCATTTATCATATTCCTGCTGGTTTATGACCTCTTCTTCGGGAGTATGGATATTTGCCGGCAGGTCCTTAAGTTCGGCCAAATCGTCACTAATGGATGTTGTCGGCATATTGTTCTTCTCCCGATCGTGCTTGCTAAGGTGGTCGAACGCCGTATTGCGCGCAATTCTGTACAGCCAAGTGGAAAATTTGTAACTTGGATTGAATGTGGCAATCTGGCTGAAAGCTTTCTGAAAACTCTCCAGACAGATATCCTCTATGTCCTCTTTTTGAGACACATAATGCGATATGTGACCTTTCACACCGGAGTGATACCTTGTATACAGGACAATGAAAGCTGCCTGATTCTGCTGCAAGGCAAGTGTCACAAGTTCGGCATCGCTAAGTTTAGTGAGCTTCGAGCCAGTTTTTTCCATAGTTGCATTCCACAGTTAACGGGATTGACAATTCTATCACATTTTCCATTTCTTCTTTTACAATGGATTCAAGTTTCTCTATCTCCTGAGGCACCGCATCAAATACAAGTTCGTCGTGAATCTGCAGTATCATCCTGCTCCTGAGACCTTCTTTGCTAAGTCTTCTGTCTACATTGACCATAGCAAGTTTTATAATGTCGGCAGAAGTACCCTGTATCGGAGCGTTGACGGCATTCCTCTCGGCAAGAGAACGGGCAGTGGCATTTCGGGATGCTATGTCTGGAAGATACCGGCGGCGTCCGAATAGAGTCTCTACATATCCGTTTTCCTTTGCCTGTGCAATTGTATCAGTTATATATGATGATATTGCAGGGAAATTCTCAAAGTAATCATCTATGATTTTCTTTGCATCAGCTCTGCCTATTTTAAGTCTCTGCGAAAGACCGAATGCAGATATTCCGTACATAATGCCGAAATTCGCAGTCTTTGCTATACGTCTCTGGTCTGCGGTCACATCTTTCAAGTCCACCTTGAATATCTTTGATGCTGTAATGGAATGAACATCCTGGCCGCTGCGGAACGCTTCAGTCAAGTGGGTATCCCCGCTCAAATGTGCCATCAGTCTCAATTCAATCTGGGAATAGTCTGCAGACAATATCAACCCATCAGGGCGGCTTGGGACAAATGCCTTGCGAATCTCCTTTCCTCTGTCTGTCCTTATCGGTATATTCTGCAGATTAGGTTTGGACGAACTCAGACGACCAGTTGCTGTAAGGGCTTGATTGAAAGTCGTATGTATCCTTCCTGTCGTCTCTGATATGTATCCCGGAAGAGGCTCAATATAAGTAGAGAGCAATTTCTTTACACCTCTGTATTCCAGTATCCTGTCGATTATGGGATGCTTGTCTGCCAAAGCAGTGAGAGTATCCTCGTCTGTGGGATAGTTGTAGCGCACTCCTGATTTGGGTTTCATATTAGGGTCAAGCTTCAGTTTCTCATAAATCACGGCACCTATCTGCTTGGGAGACATTATGTTCAAAGCAGGCTCACCAGCCAAATCCCTTACTTCATCCTGAATATCGGCAAGTTCCTTTGCAAGAGAATCAGCATACCTGCGAAGTTGCACGACATCGATGCTTACACCTTCCCTCTCCATCTTAGCAAGTACCTTGAGAAGAGGTTCCTCCATATCGAAATACATCTTGTCAAAGCCCTGCGCCTGTATTTCATCCTTGATTTTCCTGCCTATAAAAAGAGTTGCAGCTGCTTCTTCCTGCCTGTTGTCAAGTCCGTCTGTTTCGGGAATATCGTCAAAAAGCGAGAAAGATTCGACCTGCACATTATTCTGGGCGGTTTCTCCCAATATTACCCCAAGGTAGGTCCTGGCAAGTGTATCTATCTTATGGCTTTTCTCCGGATTGAGCAGATAGTGCATCAGCTCTATGTCCATCATACGTCCTCTGGGAATAGTTACAGCACTATTCCCATCTGAAGACTCGGATGACAACAAATTATTAGCCAGCACATTGCTTTGGAACTTCAAGTCATATCCGAAGATTTCCATTTGTGGATCTGACAAGATTTCAGCAAAATCCTCCGGCATACCTTCTGCCACATAGCATTTCCCATTATCGGCAGCTGCAATTGTCACCTTCCTGACTTTCGAGAAAATATCCTGTTCCAAAGTCTCCGTAACCATAGCGAATTGTTTGGAACTCAGCACCATTCCGATAACCTTGCGCACATCGGCAGAAACAAAGTCCAGCGTCTTTTTATCACTGTTTTCAGGTACAGACACATCTCCAAGATACCTGCGAAGAGAACCGAACTCGTAATAGTCGAAAAGTTCGGCAGCCTTTGGACCAAATTGAGTAGCAACTTCCATATCCTCCTCGTTTACAGAAAGTTGCATATCCGTCTTAATGGTCACGAGTTTATGACTCAACCTTATATATCCCTCGGCATTCAGAAACGACTCCCTCTGCTTAGGCGTAAGTTCGGAAAGATGGCTGTATATATTTTCCACAGTTCCATATTTGCCTATCAGTTTGCCGGCTCCAACTTCACCGACACCTTTGACTCCAGGCACATTATCCGCCGTATCTCCGCAAAGGGTCAATATCTCGATGACTTGTTCAGGACGGTCAATCTTGTATTTTGCACAAATCTTACTTGAATCTATAAGTTCGTCGTCCCCTCCTGACTTTCCCGGCTTAAGTTGGAATATATGATCGGATATCAGCTGCCCGTAATCTTTGTCTGGAGTGACCATAAAGACATCGAAACCTTCGGTCTCTGCCCTTTTGGCCATAGAGCCGATAACATCATCCGCCTCAAATCCCTTCTCCATCAACACAGGGATCTTAAGTGCTCCACAGAGCTCGACAAGTGGCTCGAGTGAGTCTATCACAAGCTGCGGTGTTTCGTCTCTTGTGCCTTTGTATTCGGGAAATAATTGATGTCTGAAAGTACCTCCTGGCGGATCAAATGCAACCGCCAGATGGGTCGGTTTCTCTTTTTCGATGAATTCGAGTATGTATTTTGTGAATCCGAATAGAATCGACATATCCGCACCTTTGGAATTAATCATAGGCCGTCTCAGAAATGCATAATACATTTTGAAGATAAGTGCGTGTCCGTCAATTAAATATAGTTTTTTATCCATTATATCGGGTTTACTATTTTACAATTAAGGTTCAAACTTACGGAAAAAGTTTCATTTTTACGCCCGCTGCAAGAGAAATCAGGCAGTATTTCCCGATAGAAACCGGGAATTTATGGGAGCCACGAGCAAATACGCATCTGCAAGATTCAGAATACAAGACCAAGACTGTTGCAGCAGCTTTTAATTAGCGCAACAGCATTTTTCAATAAACATAAACTCCAGGTCCGTTTAACAAGGTCTGTTTAGAACTACAGTTTGGCGATTTCATCAAGAGGCAGATCGGTGATTTCGCAAATCTGTTCTGCTGTGAAACCATTGGTTTTCATCCTTGCTGCAATTTCAAGTGCTTTTTTCTGTTCACCCTCTGCGCGACCTTTGGTGAAACTGACTTCTTTCATATATTCTTCCTCAGCGTATTTGTCCCTTTCCGTATACATCTCGCTTTCGTATTTTAAACGTTTGTCCTTGTCAAAACGGGCGATTTCAGCACTGCCGAAAAGCTTGGCAAAAACTTCCTGTGCAAGCTCCGACGGGCGTGACTTAAGTCTGCCGATGTGACGGAATGAGTAACACCACTTATCAAGCAGGGTTTCACACTCCTCAAGAGGCTTGGTAAATCGCTCCAATTCTACAAATATAGCTGAAATTGTCTCGTTTCCAAACTCCTTCGTACGATGTTCCATAAAAGAATAGCGTGAAACGCATTCGGACACCCACTCCGCTTCATCCCCATTGTCAGCCCCTCAATCTCAGTTGTCGAATAGGTAATGTCCTTAACCTTACGATGCTCAGGAAGCAACACATTGAGCAGACCTATCAGCACTTCCTTGTTACCCTTGTCACCAAATACCGCCTTGAATCCTGCGTCAGACAGTATATCTGCGTACCTCTGCGTACTTGAATATTCAACCTTCACCATAACAACATTGTTTCAAAACTCGTTCATACAATTCTTTTTACAAAATTTTGTGAAAAGATTTCGTAAAAAAATTTTTGTTTCAAAAAACCATACGGCAAAGGTCCGGACTATTATCGGTATACAGAAAAAATATACCGATAATTCTGAAAATCGCCATTCAGGATAGCTGCAGGGCATAATTCAAAAGAGAAATTTGTACGATTTTGCAGCAAAATCATACAAATTTCCGGTTCAAGTATATCATTGCAAGTCATAGCCAAAGATTAGGATTACCGGGAAAACCAGAATTGCGAATCAATGTATAATCCCACGATTGATTTACGTTTTCTGCACTATCGGCACAAAGGGGATATAATGGTATAATTGCCAAAAGTGGTTGGTAAATCTTTTATGTGTTATGGCAAGAATGGGAGGCACTGTGAAACTCTGTTCTTTCCTTGACCTTCGAGCACGCAAAAGGGCATTCTGAAATACTGCAAGGCGTGTCGCTGTGCTTAGGGGTATTCTTTTTGTTACCGCTGAGCACGATAATTGACAGCGCAGAGCGTATGACTGCCGTTTGTGTGCTTATGGGTTTGCGTGTTTAATGGGATACACATTTAGGAGGAGGGGCGTACTTAGGGGTTTGCGTGCTTAGGAGGAGGGGCGGTTTAGGTTGTAAAACATACTTTTGCAGATGACCGACAAATCAAATAAATTACCCGTTTCATAAATGAAGTATAAGTCCGGCAAAAAACTCTGCCGGAAACGTTATATTATTTTTAAATTATTATTTATTACGATTTTGCGGCAAATTTGACAACATTATAATTATCAATCAAGTCCATACTGGTTCATTTAAATAAAACTTCATAAACACACCTGAATGATATATCAAAAACATTTTCTAACTTTGATGAATCAAGTTATTTTTATATGAAAAAACCACATTACACGCTTTTGTCATTAGCAATTATGACACTATGCACTCTATCCTGTTCGCAGGAAAAGAAACTTCCAAGAATAGCTGTAGCCGGCATTCACATCGAATCAAGTACTTTCTCCCCTGCCTTAAGCACCGAAGAATCATTCAGGGTTGGAAGGGGAAAACAAATCCTCGACTACACTCCCTACCTCAGCGACACATCCTCTCTCAGACAGAGGGCTGAATGGATTCCGACTCTGCACGCAAGAGCCGTTCCCGGTGGAGCCGTAACAAGGGAAACATACGAGAAATTCGTAAACGAAATACTCGACTCGCTCAGAGCCAATCTTCCTATCGACGGATTGCTCTACAACATTCACGGAGCAATGAGCGTTGTCGGGCTGGATGATCCGGAAGGAGATATGCTCGTAAGAATCAGAGAAGTAATAGGCGACAAAGCTCTCGTAAGCACACCTATGGACCTTCACGGAAACGTTTCAATGAGGCTGGCAGAAAACTCCGACTTCATCAGTTGTTACAGGATGGCACCTCACGATGACGCGACAATCACGAGGGAAAGAGCTGCAAGAACACTCGTAGACAGGCTTGAAAGCGGCAAAGGGAAACCAGGATACAAAGCCTATGTAGCAGTACCGATTCTGCTTGCAGGCGAACAGACGTCGACAAGAGTAGAACCAGCCAAGTCGCTCTACGATATGACATACACCGCATCGGCTATGGACGGGGTCATAGATGCTTCAATCTGGATTGGTTATGCCTGGGCAGACGAGCCGAGAAACCACGCTGTTGTTATGGCACACGGAGACAACAAGAAAAATGTTGTGAAAGCGGCAGAAGACATTGCCAGACATTTCTGGGACGTGCGCAAGGAGTTTGACTTCGTAGCACCGACAACTACCTTGGACGGTTGTCTCGAACTTGCTCTCAAGAGCGACAAGAAGCCATATTTCATAAGCGACACAGGAGACAACCCTACAGCAGGCGGTGCCGGAGACGTAACGTGGACACTGACCGAACTGCTCAAAAGGCCTGAATTCAAGAAAGCAAGAGGTCCTCATCTGATATACGCCTCAATTCCTGATCCTGAATTTGTAGCCAAAGCAATAGAAATAGGAGTCGGCGGAAAAATCGATGCTACAGCCGGAGCAAGAGTTGATGACAGATATGCACCACCGGTGAGACTCAAAGGCAAAATCAAAGCAATCAGCAACGACAAGACAAATCCTGCCGTTGTAGTAAGAATCGGAAGTATGGATGTGATTGTCACTAAAATACGCAAAGGTTTCCATTTCGAGAAGGACTTTACCGACCTCGGTCTTGACCCTCGCAAAGCGGACATCGTAATGGTAAAAATCGGTTACCTCGTTCCTGATCTTTATGAAATGCAGGCAGACTGGACAATGGCACTGACTCTCGGAGGTGTGAACCAAAACCTAGTACAGCTTCCTTACAAGCGAATCCGCAGGCCTATGTTCCCTATGGACTACGATATGGCAGATCCTGACCTCAGTGCAATACTTGTAGACTGACGAGACTCATTTCACTGACGAAACTCATTTCTGAGGATTCACAGAAAACAAATTGAATAAAACAAACAGCATCCCCCTGAAAGTTATATATTAACTTTCAGGGGGATGTTTACTATAATTCAAAAGTCTGTTGTACAATGGCAATGATAACGCCTGAGTTTCGATATTTAAATGACAGCAAAACCAATAAGGCAGTTATCAGGACACCATCAGAACTTATCAGTCATACTCAATGCCAGAATTTGTCAGTCATATTCACCGTCAAAAACCCGTCAGTCATATTCACCGTCAGAATCAAGGACTTCAGACATATTCTCCGAATATCTCCTCCATTTCTCTATCAGAGCCTGCATATCGTCAGGCAATTGCGAGTCAAAACGTACCAATTGACCGGTCTTCGGATGCACAAAACCAAGAGTTTTCGCGTGAAGAGCCTGACGCGGAAGTATCTTGAAACAGTTCTCGATGAAACGTCGGTACTTTGCATAGATGGTTCCCTTGCGGATTTCAGAACCGTCGTAGCGTGAATCGTTGAACAATGGATGACCTATCCAGTTGAAATGCACCCTAATCTGATGAGTTCTACCCGTCTCAAGACGACATTCAACTACAGTCACATAACCGAAACGCTCCAGCACTTTCCAATGCGTAATAGCCGTTTTGCCCCTGTCTCCATCCGGGAAAACCTTGAAACGCATCCTGTCGTTGGGGTCACGACCGATATTCCCCTCTATCGTGCCTTCGTCCTCCTTCAGATTGCCCCACACAATTGCCACATAGCGTCTTTCGATAGAGTGCACAAAGAACTGCTTCGCAAGATTGAGCTGAGACTCGTCATTCTTGGCAACAACCAGCAAACCGGAAGTATCCTTGTCTATTCTATGCACAAGCACACCCATCCTCTCATCCTCGGCATCAGGTCCTTGCGAAATACCAAGATGATATGCCAGAGCATTTACCAGAGTCCCGGAAAAATGCCCGTGACCGGGATGAACAACCATTCCGGCCTCTTTGTTCAGCACAAGAACATCGTCATCTTCATAAACTATGTTCAAAGGTATGTTCTCAGGAAGTATCTCCAGTCCCCTCCTCTGATAAGGCATCACAAATGTAACCACATCGCCGGGACGCACTATATAATTGGCTTTGACCACTTTATCATTGACACGTATATAGTCGGCCTTGATGGCGAGCTGGATGCGATGGCGGGATGTATATTCCATATGGGTAGCAAGATACTTGTCCACTCTCATCGGAATCTGACCTGTGGCTATGTCGAAACGGTAATGTTCGAACATCTCCTGCTGCTCATCTTCGTAAGCGACTTCATCACCTGCTGCGGCGGAGTCGAAATCTTCAATAGTTTCTTCGTCGTATTGTAAATCTATCATATTCGGAAATTCAAATTTCAAAGGCGGGAAGTTCCGCTCCTACTTTTTACCTGAAGTCTTTGTATTTGCAGGAGCCTGCTTTACAGGAACTCTACTCTTTTCTATTGTCAGATAAATAGTTACACTCTCACCCATCGGTACAGATTCTTCGGAAACTTCAGGTACCTGTTTATAAACTACTGCATTGAGACTGTCATCATAATCCCTGACACTCTTGTCAAAATGAAGTTTACCTACATTCAAAGAGTTGTCGTGAATTACATCGACAGCACCGAGCCTTTTCAAACCGATAAGTTCAGGGATATATGTAACCTTGTCCGTATCGTTCAAGCCCACGACAAGGTCTATAACAGATTCGCTCTCAATGTGTGTACCCGGCTCAATCTCCCTTGTCCCCATAAGCTGTCGCAACACATTATTAGTTGCAATATCGTGTACATATATGAGTTTGCCAAGCACCAGACCTCTGGAAAGAAGTTCTGCCTTTGCCTGACGCATCGAATAGCCTATCAGATTGGGCATCGTCACCTTCTTTGCATTTACAGCATTGATAGTCAGCAATATGCGACGACCTGACTTCACTTTGCTTCCTGCGGCAGGATTCTGTCTGTAGACACATCCTTTCTTCATCCTCTTTACGAAAACCGAATCAGCAACCTCCACTCTCATATCATAAAGGGCAGCCATCTCTACGGCCTGTGAGACTGTCATATTGGAAAAGTCCGGTACTTCGAGTTCCTGATTGTGCTTTGTGAAAACATTGAGAAAAACTATCGCAGCAACGAGCATCACCGCAACAATTGCAAATGCTGCAAGGAGATTCAGGACAATCCATTTGCCCGGAAACCCTTTCCTGTTCTCTGCACTATGCTCTGCATTATGCTTTATATTCTTTACATCAGCCATAACCGAATTCATTAAATTAAAGATTCACCTTGAAAAATAATCCGGAACAATCCTTGTCCGAACAATGCAAGTCCGATGACAACAACTATCGCACCCGTGATGCGACTTATCCACACTATCGTATTCATCTTGAAGCGATTGCGGAATTTGCTCAAAGCCCACGAAATCAATAGTGGGCTTTGAGCAAATTCCGCAATCGCTTCAAGATGAATACGATAGTGTGGAT
>Tibetan_p1__coassemble_521_pt1 | contig 19609 bp, 20 predicted proteins | sample Tibetan_p1__metabat2_high_PE_033 | metagenome-assembled genome bin Tibetan_p1
CTTTCTTTGACATCCCTGTCGATCAACGATCGGCGGGGATGTTTTATATATAAGTCTATTATTTCACCTTAGTATCCCCTTGTTTTCTATACCTCTATCAGGTATTTTTCGATATAATTGCAAAAGTGTCAATTATACCTATTTTTGCCACCGCTAAACTCTCTCATTGCATAGATCTTCGAGCACGCAAATCTGCATCCTATTGCACTACTAAGCCTATTATCGTTCTCAGTTGTATCATTATTAACACTACTAAGCAAGCTAATCAGTTTCTCAGAGCGTATAACCAATGTTTGTGTGCTTAGGAGTTTTGCGTTCCAGAATCTTCAAACATACGTTTGCGGGGAATCTATTTTTCTTTCCCACTCTCCCAATATTCATCAGCTTAATTTACATTTAATATGTTTCTGTAGATTACCCATTTTGTGACCCTTAGCAACAAATAAGAGGACGACTTAAAAGAAATTTCCCTCTTCAGGAATTGAATATTCGGGACCGGACTATATCAGGAGTACTAACTAAAACGAGGGTAAGTCTTCGACCCACCCTCGTATATATAATTTTTCAGAATCAGAATCTTTCTTTGATGTTGTAGTGATTCCTGTCTGTACTGTTTCTGGATATCATTTCGCATATGAATCCGGCTAAGAACAGCATTATACCTATTATAAGTGCACATAGTGACAAATAAAACAATGGCTGCTCTGTAACAGGTCGGAATCTGAGGCCATTTGATTGCGCTATAAGTTTATCAACAATCAGCCATATTGAAATTACGAAACCGATAAAGAATGTCATAAGGCCGGTGAATCCGAAGAAGTGCATCGGTTTTTTGCTGAATTTACTTAGAAACCATAGTGACAGCAAATCGAGAAAACCATTTACAAAACGTTCTATTCCGAATTTGCTCTTGCCGTATTTTCTCTTCTGGTGATGAACTGGCTTCTCCGTGATTTTGTCAAAACCAGCGTTCTTTGCAAGGTATGGTATGTATCTATGCATTTCTCCATATACCTCTATGTTCTTGACAACTTCATTTTTGTAGGCTTTCAGGCCACAGTTCATATCGTGGAGCTTGATACCAGTAATCCATCTGGCAGTTGCGTTATAGAGCTTTGAAGGAAGGTTTTTTGTCAGTTTGTTGTCTTGTCTGTGTTCTTTCCATCCGGAAACTATATCATAGCCTTCCTTGACAATCATATCATACATCTGTGGTATTTCCTCTGGAGAATCCTGAAGGTCGGCATCCATCGTTACAACCACATTTCCTTGTGCAGCCTTGAAACCGTGATAAAGTGCTGCTGATTTTCCATAATTTCTTCTGAAAGATATTGCTTTGATTTCCTGATAGGAAGCAGACAGTTCTCTTATTACTTCAAGCGACGAATCACGGCTTCCATCGTCTACCATTATGAGTTCATACACATATTTTTCCTTTTTCATCACTTTGTCGATCCACGAAACAAGCTCTCGAAGAGATTCCTCTTCGTTATATAGTGATACCACAATCGACAAATCAGGTCTGCATTCTTGTGCCATAATTATTTTTCGTTTAGTTTGCCGTCAGCGAATGGATTGTTGCCGGGAATTGTCCTTGATAATATGGATGACAGTAATGTGCCGTAAATAAAGCAGTAAATCAAATTGGAGAAAAATGATATCTGCGGTAGTCTTCCCATCATATCATCTATCATACTCATTGAGTTGGAATCCATCATACTTTTGTATATATCAAGAATCTTGGCATATTGTTCGGCCATCAGATCAGCACTGATATATGCTATGTTTGCGAATGTTGCTGCTGCATATACCAAGGCAGAAAGGAATGACGCGACCATTCCGAATTTGAACGTAGTGGAAGCGTCAGCCTCAGGAGTTTCACTCGCTGCTTTCTTCATAAAGGTAATCATAATATAGATGCACCCTCCGAATTTGGCTCCCCATAGAATGAATGTTAGGGCAGTGCTGATAAATGGATTTAATCCGCTTGTTCCGAGAAATTGTGTTAAGAACATATATGCAGTGGATACGGAACCCAATGCTAGACCCGCATAGGCTGCGTGATTCCAGATGTTTGTATCTTTCATTTGTCTAAATATTTAATCTCAACAAAGATAGTCATAATTGTAAAAAAGTCCATAACTTTACAAATCAAACAATATGCACAATTATGCAAAAGTACGATTTTGATAAAATTATAGATAGGAAAGGTACAGGTGCAGTGAAGACGGATGATCTGGAGCGACGGTTCGGCAAGTCTGATTTGATACCATTGTGGGTTGCTGATATGGATTTTGAAACCCCTCCATTTATTATTGAAGCAATGCGCAGACGTTTGGACAATCCTATATTCGGATATACTTTGCCTGATCAGGATTATATATCTTCAATAGTAGACTGGATCCGCGATCATCACAATTGGGAGGTTCGCCCGGAGTGGATAACTTATGTACCAGGAGTAGTTAAAGGAATAGGTATGGCTATAAATGCATTACTGGATAAAGGAGATAAGGTTATAATACAGCCTCCTGTCTATCACCCTTTCAGACTGGTACCTCAAGGAAATGGTTATGAAGTTGTCTGCAATCCTCTTAAAGAGAATGCTGATGGAACATATTCTATGGATTTTGATAATCTTGAGTCCGTTTGCGATGACCGATGCAAACTACTTATTTTGTCTAACCCTCACAATCCGGCAGGCATCGTATGGGATAGGGATACTTTGGTAAGGCTTGCCTTGTTCTGTTGCAAGCGTAACATTACAGTCATTTCTGATGAAATTCATTGCGATATGGCTTTATGGGGAAATAGACATATTCCTTTTGCAGCATCTTGTCCAGAAGCAGCATCTTGCAGCATAACGTTTGCAGCTCCATCTAAGACATTCAATATTGCAGGAATTGTCAGTTCTTATTCTGTCGTTCCGGACCGTAAATTAAGGAACAGATTCTACAAGTATTTGAAAGCCAATGATTATGATGCCGCTCCAATTTTCCCTGTCATAGCAACAATCTCTGCATTTCGCAATGGTGAACAATGGCGAAGGCAGATGATTGAATATGTTGAGAATAATGTAGAGGCTGTTATTCGTTTTTGCCGCACCGAGATTCCTTTGATTAAACCTGTCAGACCTCAGGCTTCTTTTTTGGTCTGGCTTGACTGCAGGGGATTGGGATTGAGCCAAGAGGAATTAGTAAATCTCTTTGTATGTGATGCCGGTCTTGCTTTGAATGATGGTGAGATGTTCGGATTGCAGGGGCGTGGATTTATGCGTATGAATGTCGGGGCTCCGTATTCAGTGATTTCTGAAAGTTTATGTCGATTGCGTGATGCTGTCAATAAACTCGGAAAGTGATTCTTTTGCTGTATAGTATATAACTTTGCTCTATTTGTATAATAAAGTGTTACACCTTTCAAGGAATTTTATTAACTTTGCAAACTTGTATATAAATTATAGATATTATGATAAATATAACATTTCCTGACGGTGGCGTGAGACAGTACGAGAGTGGAGTCTCAGCTTTTGACATAGCACAGAGTATCAGCCCTAAACTTGCGGCAGAAGTTCTTGCTGCAACAGTTACGACAGCAGATGACGCGACAGGAAAAGGAACAATATATGATGTTACTCGTCCGATTACTTCGGACGCTTCCATCAAATTGCATAAGTGGGAAGATGCAGAAGCAAAACACGTATTTTGGCATTCTTCTTCACACCTTCTTGCAGAAGCTCTTGAGGCTCTGTATCCTGGAGTAAAATTCGGTATAGGTCCGGCAATTGAAAGCGGATTTTATTATGATGTAGACTTCGGTGACAGGCAGATAGCTGAATCAGATCTCAAGGCTATTGAGAACAAGATGATAGAGTTGGCACGCACGAAAGAGGCTTTTACCAGAATTGAGGTTTCCAAGGATGAGGCACTCAAGACTTTTACAGAAAAGGGTGACGAATACAAATGTGAACTCATTTCAGAGCTTGAGGATGGTAAAATAACTTTCTATACTAACGGTAATTTTACTGATTTGTGCCGTGGACCTCATTTGAAGGATACGTCAGTTATAAAGGCAGTGAAACTTACTTCTATTGCTGGTGCCTATTGGAGAGGAGACGAGACACGTCATATGATGACGCGTATTTATGGTATAACTTTCCCTAAAAAGTCTTTGCTTGATGAGTATCTGGCGATGCTTGAGGAAGCAAAGAAGCGTGACCATAGGAAAATCGGCAAGGAGATGGAACTCTTCACTTTCTCGTCCAGAGTAGGTCAGGGTCTTCCTATGTGGCTTCCTAAGGGAGCTGCTCTTCGTGAGCGTCTGGAGAATTTCTTGAAGAAAGTGCAGAAGTCTTACGGATACCAGCAGGTTATAACTCCGCACATCGGTAATAAGGAGCTGTATGTTACATCCGGTCACTATGCAAAATATGGCAAAGATTCATTCCAGCCTATTCATACCCCACAGGAGGGCGAGGAATATCTGCTCAAGCCTATGAACTGTCCTCATCACTGTGAGATTTACCGTTCTAAACCACGCTCTTATAAAGAACTGCCATTGAGGCTTGCTGAGTTCGGAACTGTATATCGCTATGAGCAAAGTGGTGAGTTACACGGACTTACACGTGTACGTAGCTTTACTCAGGATGATGCTCATTTGTTCTGTCGTCCTGACCAGCTCAAAGAGGAGTTCTGTAAGGTTATTGACATTATTTTGTATGTGTTCAAGACCTTGGATTTCAAGGAGTATATTGCTCAGATTTCTCTTCGTGATCCGGAAAATAAGTCTAAATATATCGGAACTGACGAGAATTGGGCTAAAGCAGAGGCTGCCATTATCGAGGCTGCGGCAGAGAAAGGACTTAACACTGTAGTAGAATATGGTGAGGCTGCTTTCTATGGACCTAAGCTTGACTTTATGGTCAAAGATGCTATAGGAAGGAAGTGGCAGCTTGGAACCATTCAGGTTGACTATAATCTTCCTGAACGTTTTGAACTTGAGTATGTAGGCAGTGACAACCAGAAGCATCGTCCTGTTATGATTCATAGGGCACCGTTTGGCTCACTTGAGAGATTTGTTGCCGTACTTTTGGAGCATACAGGTGGAAAATTGCCACTTTGGTTGACTCCGGAACAAGTTAATATAGTTCCAGTTAGCGAAAAATATGAGGAATATGCAAAAAAAGTTTGTGATTTGCTGAATAATTCCGATATTCGCGCCGCTATTGACGATCGCAACGAGACTCTTGGTAAGAGAATACGTGAGAGCGAGTTGCAGAGAATACCTTTCCTTCTGATTGTAGGTGAGAAAGAAATGAATGAGGGAACTGTTTCAGTTAGAAGGCAGGGAGGAATAGATGAAGGTTCTATGCCAGTTGATGCTTTCGTATCCTTGGTTAGCAAGGAGGTAGAAAGTCAACTGTCGTAGTTGATACATATTGTAAATTTAATTTATAGGAGGATTGTTTTATCGCAGCACCATTTAAACCAACCGGACCACGTTTCCACGGGCCAAAACCGGGAGGCAATGCACCGGGCCGTCAGCCTCAGAGAGGAATGGAAAGAAAAGATGACGGAGGATTGAGAATCAATGAAGAGATTACTGTACCTAGAGTACGTCTCGTAGGAGAGAATATCCCTGAGCAGGGCGTATTCCCTACTTCGGAGGCTTTGAAGTTGGCTGATAGCCTTTCTCTTGATTTGGTTGAAATCAGCGCTAAGGCAGACCCTCCTGTATGTAAGATTCTGGATTACCAGAAATATCTTTATCAGCAGAAGAAGAAAGCTAAAGAGATGAAGGCCAACGCTTCCAAGATTGTAATCAAGGAAATTCGTTTTGGACCGAATACTGATGAGCACGACTTCCAGTTTAAGCTTAAGCACGCTCAGGAGTTTCTTCAGGAAGGCTCAAAAGTAAAGGCTTCGGTTTTCTTCAAAGGACGTTCCATTATATATGCGGATCAGGGTGAAAAACTTCTGCTTAGATTCGCTGTAGAGTTGGAAGAGTACGGACGAGCTGAACAGATGCCTAAACTCGAAGGCAAGAGGATGATAATGATGATATCACCTCTAAAAAAGAAATAGTCCAAGTGATTGGGATATAATATTTATTAACAGTCAAAAAATTTAACTATGCCAAAGATGAAAACCAACTCCGGTTCAAAAAAGCGTTTTACGCTTACCGGAACGGGAAAAGTTAAGAGAAAACACGCTTACAAGAGCCACATTCTCACCAAGAAAACCAAAAAGCAGAAAAGAAATTTGACTCACACAGGCCTTGTTGCCAGCGTAGATACAAAGAGAGTCAAAGCTTTGTTGGCAATGTAATTCCAGAAGAATTACGAAAGTTATTAAAGTCAAACTTGGATTGCAGTAGAAAAGCTCCTGAAAATAAGGACACTGCCTCCATAAAACAGTTAAATTTATGCCAAGATCGGTAAATTCAGTTGCCTCAAGGGCACGCCGCAAGAAAATTCTTAAGAAAACCCGCGGTAATTTTCTTTCAAGAAAAAATGTTTGGACGGTAGCAAAGAACACCTACGAGAAAGGTCTTACTTATGCTTACCGTGACCGCAAAGCCAAAAAACGTTCATTCCGCGCTTTGTGGATTCAGAGAATCAATGCTGCTGCACGTCAGTACGGTATGACTTATTCTCAGTTTATGGGTCGCATCGCAAAGCAGAACATCGGTTTGAATCGTAAAGTCCTTGCAGACCTTGCTATGAATAATCCTCAGGCTTTTGAGGCTATTATCAATTCTGTAAAATAACATAATTTGATGGGGCTGAAGGAAATATACCACAATAAATGGGTAAGGTTCGTTTTCTGGGCGTTGCTTTATGTCTTGTGGGTTGTCTGGCTCGGGAATTATTGGTGGCTCTTCGGTCTGATTCCTGTTTTCGATCATCATATAACACGTAAAGTGAAGTGGATGTTCTGGAAAAAGGAGTACAAAGAAGGGGAGAAGCGAAATGCTATTCTTGATTGGTTAGATGCAATAATCTTTGCCGTCATAGTAGTCACTTTCATCAATATGTTCTTCTTTCAGGCATTTAAGATTCCTTCTTCTTCGATGGAAAGTTCCCTTTTTACGGGAGACCATTTGTTTGTAAGCAAATTGGCATATGGGCCTCGTGTACCTCAGACTCCTCTGACGATACCATTCACACATAATGTAATTGGTGGAAGAGAATCATACTCTACGCTGATTCAGAATGATTATCGAAGGTTGAAAGGTTTCAGTGAAGTCAAAGTCGGAGATTATGTAGTATTCGGGTTCCCTCACGGAGACTCAGTTCTTGTCAAAGCACCAGCAGATGACTATTATGCTGTAGTCAGGACACTTGGTAGAGATTACGCAATCAGACAATATGGACCTGTCAAGGTTCGTCCTTCAGACAAAAAGGATCATTATGTTAAAAGATGCGTAGCAGCCGCAGGTGATACTCTGAGTATTATTGACGGTGACGTTTGGATTAACTCAGAAAAGCAGATTATTTGGGAAGGTGTCCAATGTTCATATCAAGTTGTTACGAATGGACAGAGAATCAATTCGGTCAATCTTGATAAACTCGGTATCAATACCAGTGAATTATGGTATGACCCAAATCTACCTGGTTATCCTGCAATGCCTTTGACAGAATCAATGCTTCAGACAATAGCTACTTTTACAAATGTTGTTTCCGTAAAGCGAAATGTTGATGTATGGCCTCCTGATTATCCGGATTCTGATTTGACTATATTTCCGTTTACAGGAAATATGAAGTGGACCAGAGATAATTTCGGACCTCTTTGGATACCTGCAAAGGGAGTGGAAGTACAGTTGTCTTTAGATAACTTGCCTCTATATGAAAGAATAATCTCTTCGTATGAAGGTAATACTCTTGAAGTAACAGACAGTACTATTTTCATCAATGGAGCTCCAGCTTCAAAATATGTTTTCCAACAGGATTATTATTTTATGATGGGAGACAACAGGCACAATTCACTTGATTCTAGATATTGGGGTTTTGTCCCAGAGGATCACATAGTTGGAAAGCCTTCTTTAGTATGGCTTTCAGTTGATGCCAACAAAAAGTTTCCTAAAAATATAAGATGGCGGAGATTCTTCAAATTTGTTTAAAATTTTGCAATTGCAATTTTTTTATGCGATATTTGCAGCCCGCTTATAATGAATTAAATAAAAATAGTATATACAATGGCAAAGGTTTGTCAAGTTACAGGTAGAAAAAGAATGGTAGGAAACAATGTTTCCCATTCTAAAAGGCGTACAAAACGCATTTTCGCCCTCAACCTGAAGAACAAGAAGTTCTGGTCAGAGGAGGAGCAGAGGTTCATTACCCTCAAAGTTTCTTGCAAGGGTATGAGAAATATTGAGAAGAACGGTCTCGCTGCAACAATTAGAGAGGCTCAGAAGAAAGGATTTATTAACCTTGTTTAATTTTACGTATTATGGCAAAGAAAGCAAAAGGTAACAGGGTGCAGGTCATCCTTGAGTGCACTGAGCAGAGAGAAAGCGGTGTACCAGGTATCTCAAGATACATCACTACTAAGAACAAGAAGAACACAACTCAGCGTTTGGAGCGTATGAAATATAACCCATACCTTCACAAGGTTACCCTTCATCGCGAGATCAAATAATAACGGGAGGAATTAAGATATGGCAAAAAAAGCAGTCGCAACCTTCAAAGCTGGTGTACAGAAGAAAGTTGTAAAGTGCATCCGCATGGATAAGTCTCCTAAGACTGGCGCTTATGTATTTACTGAGCAGCTTATCGACGAGGACAAGACTAAAGACTTTTTCGCAAAGAAATAATCTTTGTATTCGATAATATAGAGCACGCTTGAATCTTTTCAGGCGTGCTCTTTTTTTTACACCGATAAATGATTATATTTGCGAGTTAAACTTAGCATTTATGGGTATTTTCGATAAAGGTGTTAAAAAGACCAACCGGAGTTTCTTTGAAAGGATTTCGAGGGCAATTGTCGGTAAGACAAAAATTGATGATGATTTGTTGGATGCCATTGAAGAAGCTTTGGTCGCGACTGATGTAGGCGTTGACACTACGATGAAGATTATTGAGAATCTCGAGGAAAGGGTTTCAAGGGATAAGTATGTATCTCAGGATGAACTTGTCCAATTGTTGCGTGATGAGATTGCCACTCTTCTTAATGTCAGTTCATCTGATTCTGAAGAGAGTATACAGCCTTTTGATTTTTCCAAGAAGCCATATGTAATTATGGTTGTCGGTGTCAATGGTGTTGGTAAGACTACTACAATAGGCAAGTTGGCTCATTCGTTGAAGTCCCAAGGTAAGAAGGTGGTTCTTGGCGCTTCTGATACTTTCCGTGCTGCTGCCGTTGAGCAGCTGACAATATGGGCAGAGCGTACAGGTGTTGATATTGTCAAGCAGGAAATGGGTTCGGATCCAGCGTCCGTTGCTTTTGATACACTTAAATCTGCCGTTGCCAAAGATGCGGATGTTGTTCTGATTGATACTGCTGGCCGCCTCCATAACAGGATTGACTTGATGAACGAACTTACAAAAATCAGGAATGTGATGCGTAAGGTTGTTCCGGATGCTCCGCACGATGTACTTCTTGTTTTGGATGCATCTACAGGTCAGAATGCGTTCCAGCAGGCAAAAGAATTTGCGAGGGCTACTGATATAACCTCACTTGCAATTACCAAACTGGATGGAACTGCTAAAGGCGGAGTTGTTGTCGGCGTTGTTGATCAATTTCATATACCTGTAAAATTCATCGGTATCGGAGAAGGAATCGATGATTTGAAGGTATTTGACAAGCGTGAGTTCGTCAATGCCCTGTTTTCAAAAGAAGATTTGGAGAAATAAAAATCAAATAGTATGAAAATTTCGTATAACTGGCTCAAGGATTATCTTGAGTGCAATCTTGCGCCGGAAGAAGTGGCTGCAGCCCTTACTTCAATCGGACTTGAAGTTGATTCGGCAGAAACGGTAGAAGAAATCCCGGGCGGATTGTCAGGTGTGATTGTTGCTGAAGTTGTCGAGTGTGTTGAGCACCCTGATTCAGATCATCTTCATATTACCAAATTGAATACCGGAGCACCAGAACTGCTTCAGGTCGTTTGTGGTGCACCTAATGTGGCAGCCGGTCAGAAAGTTCTTCTTGCAACTGTAGGTACAGTGCTTGGTGAGGACTTCAAAATAAAGAAATCAAAGATTCGCGGTGTTGAGTCTTTCGGTATGATTTGCGCTGAGGACGAGCTTGGAATCGGTTCTTCGCACGATGGAATAATGGTACTTGAATCAGAAGCCGTTGTTGGTACTCCGGCAAAAGATTACCTGAATCTGACAACAGATACCCTTATTGAAATCGGGCTTACAGCAAATCGTGTTGATGCAGCTTCCCATATTGGTGTTGCAAGAGATTTGTATGCTTATCTTAGACATAACAATATACCTTGCCATCTTAATATTCCTGAGGTTACAGAGTTCAGGGAAGGTGAGGGTGAGTCAATACCAGTGGAGGTTCTTGCATCTGATGGAGCACCAAGATATACCGGAACAACCATTAGAGGAGTTAAAGTCGCTCCATCACCTGAATGGCTTCAGAAAAAGCTGTTGTCTATAGGTCTTAGGCCAATCAACAATATAGTAGATATAACAAATTACGTCTTGATGGAAACCGGACAGCCTTTGCACGCATTTGATGTATCAAAAATATCAGGTGGAAAGGTAGTTGTCCGCAGGGCTGTGGAAGGTGAGGATTTTGTTACACTTGATGGAGTTGCGAGGAAATTATCTGCAGCAGATCTGGTTATTGCAGATACAGAAAAGCCTATGTGTCTTGCTGGAGTATTTGGCGGAATTGACTCAGGTGTTACAGAAGAAACCGTGGATGTATTCCTTGAAAGTGCTTATTTCAACCCTGTTTCCATACGTAAGACCTCTAAGAGACACGGACTCAAGACAGATGCCTCTTTCAGGTATGAAAGGGGAGCAGATCCGCTTATCGTTAATTATGCAGCAAGACGTGCTTCTCTTCTGATTCTTGAGATTGCAGGCGGCCATATTTCCGGTCCTGTGCAGGAGTTTTATCCGGAGAAGATTAGCAGAAAGATTGTAGAGCTGAATTATCAGCGCATTCAGAATTTTATAGGAAAGAATATAGGAAATGATGTTATAGAGAATATTCTGAGTGCACTTGGGTACGACTTTCTTGAGAAATTTGAGAATGGAGCAAAAGTTGCCGTACCGTCATATATGATAGATGTTTATAGGGAATGTGATGTTATAGAGGAAATTCTCCGTATATACGGTTATAATAATATCGAACTTCCATCAGCAATGAGGATGTCTGTAAATGCTCCTCAAAAGCCTGAACCTGAGCGTGTCAGAAGGACTGTATCGGATTTCCTGGCAGCAAACGGATTTGTTGAGACTATGAATAACTCTCTGACAAAATCAGATTATTATTCAAAACTCAAGACTTTCCCAGAAGACAGATGTGTGAGGATTTTGAATCCACTCAGCTCCGACCTTAATGTAATGCGACAGACTTTGCTGCTTAATGGTCTCGAGGTCATTTCATATAACATAAATCGCCAGATTACCAATATCCGTACATTCGAGTATGGTTCTGTATATACTTTGCTTCCTGACTCGGACGGAAAGACCTTGGACTCATACGAGGAGCATACTTGCTTTTCAATGTTTATAACAGGACAGCCGGAGAAATCGTGGAGAAATGAGACAGGCAAAGGTAGCTATTTTGAACTTAAAGGTTATCTGGAAATGCTGCTTAGGCGTTTTGGGGCTGATATTTATTCAATGCAGACTGAGGCTGCTCCGTCTGACTTGTTCTCGGAAGGTCTTATTTACAAACTTCCTGGCAAAGGCGAGCCTTTAGCAGTGATGGGAACGATTGCTCCTGCGAGATTGAAGCAGTTTGGTATAAGACAGCCGGTTTTTGCAGCGGAAATCAGTTGGCCTGCACTTTTCGAACTTGTCAAGAGAGATAAAATACGATATTCAGAACTGCCGAAGTTCCCTGAAGTAAGACGTGATCTTGCTCTGTTGCTGGATGAATCTGTTCAATATGCGGATTTGAGGGCAAGTGCATTCAGGGCCGGGAAGAAGTTACTCAAACAGGTATCTTTGTTCGATGTATACAGGGGTGACAAGATTGCTGAAGGCAAGAAGCAATATGCATTGAGTTTCGTCCTTCAGGATCTTGACAAGACATTGACAGATAATGATGTAGAGAGAGTTATGAAGAAACTTCTTTCTACGTTCCAGAATGAATACGGAGCAGTATTACGTTAGAATGAAGAATTTCTTACATATTCTTTGCATTATAGGCCTCGTCCTCCTTCTGTATTCCTGCAGTGGAGGACCGAGGGTTATTCCTCGTGGCAAGATGGCGAAGATATATGCTGAAATGCTTCTTACGGATCAGTGGATCAATTCTACTCCGAGTGTGATGCGTATGGCGGATACCTCATTGGTTTATGAGCCGATATTGGAAAAATACGGATATAATTCTGCCGATTATCGCCGGAGCGTAGAGCATTATATGGATGACCCTGAGCGTTATTCGAGGATATTGAGGTCTACATCAGAAATTCTCGGTCACAGGCTTGACGAGTTGAATGACTTGAAAAAGGCTATGGAGGATGCGATTGTCGTCATAAAGACTAATTTTGCTCCTGAGGATTATTTCCCTTATCTTTTCAAGGAGCCATATATACATTATTATGACAGTCTTTCTATAGAAACCGATACACTCGGATGCTATAGAATGAAATCCATCGAACGATCCGATACTGTTTATGATGGATTGAAGATGATTATACAACCGAATTCGAAGATAGATTCACTTTCCGTGGCTGACAGCCTTGATGTAATTGATAGTCTTGCTGTCGGCAAACGCCTTGCAACTGGAGATAGTCTTGCTGTTATGGATAGTATTGATATACTTGCTCCTCGTAAAAAATGCAATGACTTGATGCAGGTTGACACATCACTGAGGAGGGTATCTCCTTTTATCAAGGAAATGGAAAAAGAACCTGTACTTCAGAAGTCACTAACTTCCAAATTCAAACAATAGTCGAACATTATCCCATTATACCATTATATATTATGGATTCAATAAGAAGAATATCAGCATCTTATGTATATACATCCGAGTCGGACTCTCCACTAAGGAATGCTTTTGTTGAATATGATTCATCAACAGGAAGGATTCTTAAAGTAGGTTTGTGCGGCGAAGGTGAGCCGGTAGAGAACGTGGCTCTGGTGCCAGGTTTCGTTAATGCTCATTGTCACTGTGAGTTATCTCATTTGCTTGGGAAATTCCGTAAAGGGACAGGTATGGCCGGTTTTATAGATCAGATAAACGAGTTGAGGGATTGGGCCGGAAATGATGTAAAGACGCGTCTTGTTCAAGAGTGGATGGATAAAATGTGGGCAGACGGTGTTTCTGCGATGGCTGATATAAGCAATGATTCATCATCTTTTTCCGTGAAGGCTGGTCATAAGATGTATACACGTACCTTTCTTGAAGTCTTTGGGACAGAACCTGACCAATGTGATGGTGTTATGGCTGGAGTTGCAGAATTGGCTGAAGAGGCTTCCGCATTTGGTATCGATGCTGCACCGACCCCTCATTCCTGCTATACGATGAGTCCTCAGCTTTTGGCTAAATCCTCAAAAGCAGGACTCGAATCAGGATTTCTGTCATATCACTCGCAGGAAAGCCAGGAGGAAGAAGATATGATTCGGTATGGTTCTGGCGCAATGTACGAGAACCGCAAAAGGGCAGGAATGAGCACTCCGAAGGTTACAGGCGGTTCTTCATTGGAGTATTTTATTAATGTTTTGAGAAAAAACTCCCTGCTTCCGACTTCGTCTAATATACTTCTTGTACACAATGTTTGCATTTCCCAAGAGGATATAGATATGGCTGTCAATGCGTTTGAAAATGTATATTTTGCTCTTTGTCCTCTCTCGAATATTTTTATTCACAATGCGCTCCCGCCGGTTGAGCTATTGGTATCTAACGGATTGAATATAACGATAGGTACAGATTCATTGTCAAGCAATGACGACCTTGATATGATTGCTGAAATAGCTTGTATAAAGGAGAATTTTCCTTCTGTTTCTATGGCTGAGATTTTCAAGTGGGCCACAATATCAGGCGCTCGTTTTCTTGGTAAAGACGACTTGCTCGGGAGTATTTCAGTAGGAAAGTGCCCCGGTCTTGTTATTGTAGATGGGATAGATGCAGATGGCAATGTCACAGGTCATAGTCATTCAAAACGTTTGATATAACATTTGTCCTATGTTACATTTTGACGATATAGTATTTGGTCCGATAAAAAGTCGCAGGCTTGGGAACTCCTTAGGTATTAATATATTACCTTCGAAGGGAAAGCTATGCAATTTTGATTGCATTTATTGTGAGTGCGGATGGAATCGCGATGGAATTGTCCGTGGTAGCCGTTTTCCTGTTTTTGAAGAGGTACGTGATGCAATTGACGTCGCATTTGCCAGAATTGCGGCAGATGGTCTGTCGGTTGATTCAATTACAATGTCCGGTAATGGGGAACCTACTTTAAATCCAGACTTTCCGGAAATTGTAGATTATATTCTTCAAATGAGGGATTGTTATTTCCCATCAGCGAAAGTTTCAGTGTTGTCAAATGCTACGATGCTCGGAAACGAGGCTGTTTTGAATGCGTTGATGAAAATTGATAACCCGATATTGAAGATAGATGCATCCTCGGATTCATTGATAAGGGAAATGAACCGTCCTTCAGGAACTTATTCTCTTGAAAGGGTTGTTGAGTATATGATGCGTTTTGACGGGAATTTCATATTACAGACTATGTTCTTGAAATCTCCGGACTTCTCGACGGTTTCCACTGAGGCTCTTAGCGCTTGGTATGATATTGTCCGCAGAATCAGACCGCGTGAAATAATGGTTTATACAATAGACAGAGAGACGCCTGACAAGAGACTCTTGAAATATTCGGTTTCTGAAATGGAAGATTTTGTGAAACCACTGACGGATGAGGGTTATGTAATTCAAATTAGAGGCTGATGAGATTAGTTATACAAAGAGTATTGAAAGCGTCTGTAGATGTTCCGGCAGAAGATTATTCATCGTCTATAGGCAAAGGATTGCTTATACTTGCAGCTTTTGAAGATGCTGATACGAAGGAGGATATTGAATGGACGGCAAGGAAGGTTTCTGCTATGAGGATTTTCGATGATTCGGATGGCATTATGAATCTTTCAGTCAAAGATGTCGGTGGTGATATTATGATTGTAAGTCAGTTTACTTTGTTTGCTTCTACAGCAAAAGGTAACAGACCTTCATATATCAAGGCTGCAAGACCTGAAGTTGCTGTTCCTTTGTATGAATCGTTTATTGCAGAGGTTGAAAATATATCAGGAAGAAAGGTTGCAAGAGGAATATTCGGTGCAGATATGAAGGTATCTCTTATAAATGACGGCCCTGTTACGATAATTGTAGATTCGAAAATGAAACTTTAATTCAGATTATATGATAGATTATTTGGAGAAATATGGCTATACACCAAATATGGAAGCCATAGAAAGGTCTTTGGAACTTATAGCTTCCAATTTGGCCAATGTCGCAAGCGAGCAGGTTTACAAGTCCTGCTTCTCAATGATGGATCTTACCACATTGAAGACAAATGATACTCCTGCATCAGTGGCTAAACTGGTTGAGAAAGTAAACTCTTTCCGAGAGACATATCCAGACTGGCCGCTTCCGGCTTCGGTGTGTGTTTATCCTAACTTCGCATCTGTGGTTGCAAATACCAGAAAATGTGATGTTAACGTTACTGTCGTTTCTGCTTGCTTCCCTTCATCACAGAGTTTTCTGGAAGTAAAACTCAAAGAATGCGAAATGGCTGTTCTGCAAGGTGCTGATGAAGTCGATATTGTTTTGGCTCTAAATTCTTTCCTCGCTGAGGATTATGAAGCAGCATCCAAGGAGATTGAAGCTGTACGCAAATGTATAGATTCAGCTGCCGCGTTGCAGAATCGCAAGGTCCATCTTAAAGTTATTCTTGAGACTGGCTTGTTGAGGTCTCCTGAGCTTATTGCTAAAGCTTCGTTCCTTGCAATGGAAGCTGGTGCGGATTTCATTAAAACTTCTACAGGTAAGGTTGATGTAAATGCAACTCCGGTAGCTGCTTACATTATGTGTGAATGTATTGCAAAATATTATGAGAAAACTGGAGTGAAGATTGGTTTCAAGCCTGCAGGTGGAATTTCATCCGCAGCAGATGCTCTTTGCTATTATTCTATAGTTTCTACAGTTTTGGGCAACGGATGGCTGGACAAGTCTTTATTCCGTTTCGGTGTAAGTCGTGTCGCAAACAGCATTTTGTCAGCAGTAGAACAGAAAACTATATCATTCTTTTAAGGAAATTTGTTTGATTTTGCTGCAAAATCAAACAAATTTTTTAGAAAAAAAGGCCATAGACATTAGTCTACGGCCTTTTTTCGTTATTATCGGTATATTTTTTCTGTACACCGATAAATCTCCGGAACTTTGCCACTGTAATTAATAACTGATATTATGAGAGGTATATTTAGAGTTATGCTTGTGACATTGTTGGCAATGTCGTGTAGCAAAGTGGGGATGGAACCGGACTATGGAATTAACATCGGATACGGAAAGAATATTCCTCACGACAAAATTGTTCTGGGTGAGAGGCTTGACAATCCTTACACTACGGAAAATATGACAAAAGCGTTGGTTTCACTTTATCCGACAAAAGCTGACAGAGTGGAGCTGAAGCCAACGGATCTGTATGTACGGTTTCTTCCAAAGTCGGATGAAGAATATCGTATTTTGGAAGATATGGGGCTGAATCTGCTTGATCATCCTCTTGATTATTCTATTGTCGTGGATGGCGACTGGTATCACGATCCTAAGATTCCGGATGGGGATGTGACTTGGCAATATGCAGTTGTACCATCGGACTTTTCTTTTCCTGACATAGAGTATGAGGTTATAGATGCTTGCTACATTGCTGATAATGATCACTCTACCAAATCGGATGGAATAGATTGGGAAGCAGTAGAGAGGGAATCGTACCGTTTGACTGGAAATGAAGACAGACTTGCAGATGAAACTTTGACCAAAGCATCTAAAGTTCAGCCATCCGGCAGGATAACAATAATAGATGAACACGCTTATGGCGGAAAACCATTTGGAGTGGCCGGGGTGAAAATTTCCTGCAATTCATTCGTCAGATTTGCGAGTACATATACAGATCGTGACGGGTATTATACTATGGACAAGAAATTTACGGCAAAACTTCGTTACAGACTTGTATTTAAAAATGAGAAAGGCTTTGCCATAGGATTTAACCTTATACTTGTACCTGGCTCTGTATCAACTTTGGGTAAGGCCGACCCTAATGGGATAAATGTTACAGTTACCAAGGATTCGGAAAGTAAGTTATTTAGACGATGTGTTGTCAATAACGCTGCCTATGACTATTATCAGAGATGTTCAGAAGAGGATATGGGGATAGCTGTTCCTCCTTCAGATCTTAGAATTTGGCTTTTGAATGGAATGGAAGCCAGCAGTGCATCGATGCTTCATCACGGGACGATTCTCAGAGGAAGTGCACTTGCAAAGTTTTTAGGCAAATTTGCTCCACTTGTTGAGGCGTTCCTGCCCGACATAACTATAGGTACCAAAGAGAAGGATGAATATCGTGAATTGTACTCAGTTGTATGTCACGAACTTGCTCACGCAAGTCACTTCAAGACAGTTGGGCTTGGCTTCTGGAATCAGTATATCTGCTATATAGTTGAATCATTTATCCGTTCCGGAGGTATGACATATGGTGATGGGACAACAACGGGGGCAGGCCATTGTGAAATAGGCGAAATGTGGGCATATTATCTCGAAAGTAGGATGTTTAAAGACAGGTATGGTGGTCCGTTTCCTACATTTGGCAATTCTTTCTGGTTTTACCCTCAGATTTTCAGATATCTTGATGAAAGGGGAGTTTCGGTTTCTCAATTGTTCAGTGTGCTGAAGCCGGAAGTTGTTTCGAAGGATATTCTCAAAGGAGCTTTGATATCGGCTATGCCGTCCAAACGAAATGAGGTGGAACAAATTTTCGGAAGGTATGGCAATTAGGAGATTTGTGATGCTGTTGCTTGCGATGTTCCTTTTATCTGAAGTGGTTTCGTGTGCCAGGAAATTTAGTATTTCCACAAATTTACTTGGGTATGCGGAGTTCGGGACACTCAATCTTGATGCATCTTATGCAGTGTCAAGAAGATGGAATATTACTGCTGGTGTAAGATATAATCCTTTCACATTCAGACAGGGAACATCGGAGCAATTTCAGTATAGGCAGAGGTCATTTTCAGTTGGAGCCCGTTTATGGCCCTGGCATACTTGGTCTGGTTGGTGGTTTGCTGCCAAGCTCCGGTATCAGGAATATAATTATGGGGGAATAATTTCTGAACAAAGTGAAGAAGGTGACCGTTGGGGAGGTGGATTATATACAGGATATACTTATATGCTTGCTCCCTGGTTGAATATAGAGTTCGGAGCAGGATTCTGGACAGGTGCAGGAAAGTTCGTAAAATATTCTTGTCCGTCTTGCGGAGTGACGGAGAAAATGGGCAATAAGTTCTTTTTCCTTCCAGATGATTTTGTAATCTCACTTGTATATGTCTTCTAATTTGAAATATTTGGTACTTGTACTCCTTTTGGTGTCTTGTTCGTCTGTTCGCAAACTTGATAATGTTGTGTCAGGTAGGGTTGCAATGGGACTGAATGTAACTGATGACAGTAAACCTGAAGAAGTCGTAGAGAGGACAGCTGTGATAGATAGTATAAAGGGAACTTTGCGTGATGGCCCTATAATTATGAAAGCCATACGTGATTCTGAAACCGGTGAAATAGTAGCTACAGATGTAATCAATGCGTCAAAAGTTACTGCACGTTTCCGGAATGTTGCTGAAAGACAAGGATTTGTTACTATCGAATTTGATATTACAGTCCCACGTGAAATGGCTGATTCGAGATGGCAGCTAAAAATCTATCCTTTTATGACGGCCGGTGTCAGAAAGCATAGTCTTGACCCCGTATTCATTACTGGGCGTGATTACAGAAACGGTCAGTTGAGAGGATATGAGAGGTATAGGAGATTCTTGAACTCCATAGTGAAAGATTCGTCCGACTTTGTGAGAATTCGTCAGTTGGAGATCTTCCTTCAACGTCATTTCCCTGATACTTATGCGATGAAGACAGATTCTTCATTCATATCTGAGCCTAAGGAGAAAGATTTGTTCGGTGTTACTCAGGAAGAGGCGTTGAATCACTATACAAGGCATTTGAAGTTGCGTTTGAATGAGCGTAAAATTGCGCTTAAAGGCAAATTCTTCAAGAAGTTTGTAAAGGATCCGATAGTTAGTGACGGAATCAGACTTGATACTGTTTTGGTATCTGGTAATGAGTTCGTTTACCGTTATTTGCATACTTTCAGGTGTTACCCTAAGTTGCGTAAAGTTTATATTTCTCTCGGTGGAACTTTATATGAGGCAGGAGAAAAGAAGGCTGAT
>Tibetan_p1__coassemble_523_pt1 | contig 19570 bp, 16 predicted proteins | sample Tibetan_p1__metabat2_high_PE_033 | metagenome-assembled genome bin Tibetan_p1
GTTGATGATGCGTCTCATATTATTGTTTTTTATTTGTGTTGGCTAAATATAGGAATTTTTTTACAATATATATTTATAGTTGTAGTATTTCTATTGCTCTATCTTTATGATAGTCATTATGATAGTCTTTATGATAGTCATTATGATAGTCATTATGATAGTCATTGTAATAGTCATTATGATAGCCGTGCAGTGATACTGTATGTCTGTCTGATTATAATATTCCTGCGAGTCGTGCTATATCGTTTCCAAAGGCAAGAAACATCAGTCCGAAGATGAAGAACATTCCTATAATCTGCATAACAATCATAAATTTGTCACTCGGTTTGCGTCCTGTAATCATCTCGTATAAAGTGAAGACGATATGCCCTCCGTCAAGTGCCGGAATCGGCAGCAGGTTCATAACTCCCAACATAACGGACAGAAGAGCTATGATATTCAGAAACTGAAACCAACTCCAATCTGATGGGAAAATCTGGCCCATAGATATGAAACTTCCTACTGACTTGTATGCTCCGGTACTCGGTGTAGCCACCAGTTTGAGATCTTTGATATATCCACCTATAGTTTTGAATGTCAGAGCAAATCCGGCAGGAATCGCAGAAAGGACAGAATACTCTTTTGTATGTATCACCGGTGGCTGTAAGGCGATTCCAAGCATTCCGCTGGAGTCAACTTGCAGGTCGGCAGACAGAGTGTCATTCCCGCGTACTATTGATGCTTTGATTGATTTTGAGGAATTTTCTTTCAGAATGGGTCTTGCATCTTGAATGAATCTGACGTCGTTTCCGTTCAGATTGATTATTTTATCTCCTTTTTCAAGTCCTTGGTTTTTTGAGCCGTCCTGCAGACCTCCTATGACAAATGGAATTGCTATGTCGAACATTCCTGGAGTATTTAGTACCTCCGGAAGAAAATTATGGTCTATATATAAATCCAATGTATCGTTGTCTCTGAGGATAGTGGCCTTGGAGGCAGTCTGCCTTGCCAGGTCTGCCTGAAGCATTCCGAAGTCCTGTGGAATATAGTCATCAAACTTCAGAATACGGTCTCCGTTGCGAAATCCCATATCATACGCCAACTGATTGACATATATGCAGTTTTCGTCATTGCTTAAATAGCTTTTACCCCATTTTGCAAGTATACCTGTGTAGATGGCTATGGCGAAAACGAAGTTTACAAGCACTCCTCCCGCCATTACAAGCAACCGCTGCCAGGCAGGTTTTGACCTGAATTCCCAGGATTGCGGTTCGTGTTTTGTGAATTCAGTATCCATCGACTCGTCTACCATTCCGCATATTTTGCAATATCCGCCAAGTGGTAGCCAGCCTATTCCATATTCCGTTTCAGCTTTGGCAAGTTTTGGGAATAGTTTTGCGAACCATCCGCTTTTGGTACTTAGTAACTTGACATTGCCTGCATCGAAAAAAAGAAAGAATTTGTCCACCCTGATTCCGAATAGTTTGGCGAACATAAAATGTCCCAGTTCGTGCACAGCTATCAATATAGACAATGCCAGGACCAGTTGAAGAGCCTTTATGAGAATTATCATTATAATACGAAAGATTTTCTTCCTGCTTTGATGCCGATAAGTTCTGCAGCCTTTGCAAGAATTGTTTTGTTAGTGTCGAATATTGTATCCAAATCGCAAGCCTTAACAAATTCCGGACCTGCCATACATTCGGAAACTATGTCAGTAATATCATAGAATCCGATTTTTCCCTTCAGGTATGCATCAACAGCCGCCTCGTTCGCAGCGTTCATAATACACGCCATATTTCCACCTTTTGCCAACGCTTCATATGCAAGGTCAAGCGACGGGAATCTGTCCCTGTCCGGAGAATGGAATGTCAGACTGCCTAATTCGGCAAAGTTGAGTTTTTTGTTAGTCAGATTAAGCCTTTCAGGAAAGCAAAGGGCAAACTGGATAGGCTCCCTCATATCAGGATGGCCCATCTGTGCTATTACTGCTCCGTCTGCGTATTCTACCATAGAATGAATGATTGATTCGGGGTGGACTACGACATTGATTTTATCTCCGGGAGTGCCGAATAGCCAGCGTGCTTCGATTATTTCGAGGCATTTGTTCATCATTGTCGCGGAGTCGATAGTGATTTTGGCTCCCATATCCCAATTCGGATGGTTGAGAGCTTCCTTTACGGTCGCTTTTGCTATGCGCTCCTTGGTCCAAGTGCGGAACGGACCGCCAGATGCCGTGAGGTGAATCTTTTCAATTTCAGCTCCTGCAGAGCCGAGCAGGCATTGGAAAATGGCAGAGTGTTCGGAATCTACCGGAAGAATCTTGACATTATTCTTCAAGGCAAGTTCCATAACTGTTTCACCTGCGGCAACAAGTGTTTCTTTGTTAGCCAGGGCTATGGTTTTTCCTGCCTTTATAGCAGCTATGGTTGATGAAAGACCGCTGAAACCGACCATTGAAGTGAGTACTATATCGATATTGTCACTTTCCATAAGGTCGCATACTGATTTCATTCCGGCGAATACCTTTATATAATGAGGGCTTAGAGCTTCATCTACTTCCTTATATTTGTCCTCATTGCATATCACGACAGAATTGACATCAAATTCGATTGCCTGACTGATGAGAAGTTCCGTGCTGTTGTTTGCTGTAAGAAGTTCCACTTCGAAAAGATCCCTATGTTGCCTTATGACATCAAGGGCCTGTCTGCCGATTGAACCTGTGGAACCGAGTATGGCTATATGTCTTTTTTCCATTTCAGTATTTTGTGGTATCAGAAGTTTATATATGGTATCAGAAATTTATATATAATGTTGGATCTACAGTATCTCCGTTATGCCAAAGTTCAAAATGGAGATGTGTTCCGGTGGTTTCTGTTCCAGTGTTTCCAAGAAGGGCGATAGGAGTACCTGCGCTGACTCTGTCGCCAGCTTTTTTCAAAAGTTTCTCGTTATGCCTGTATATGGATACAATGTCCCCGCTGTGCTGTATCTGTATGCTGTTGCCGGTCTGCTCGTTCCATCCTGCAGAAATTACAGTACCGTCAAGGACAGCTTTGACTACCGAACCGGCAGGTGCAGTAATGTCGATGTAAGGGTGGAAGTCAGGGTCGTAATTCTGTGATATGACTCCTTTTACCGGTGTGAAGAAGTGAAGTCCCTCTATCGGAAGATTGCGTTTGTTTCGAGTGGAAATTTCGAATTGCTCTTCCTCTTTTATCTGCTGCCTCAGGAGTGAGTCTTTCTTGTGGAGCGATTTGATGTCTGAAGACTGGACTCCTTGTACTTTTCTGTTGAGAAGACTGTCTATTTTGAGAGGTTCGCGTCCTTCTATTGTTCTGCGAAGATTCTCAGAGTAGAGTTCCCATTTGTAAATTACAGTTTCAAGTGAATCAGCTTTGATTGCGTTCTGGATGGCAGCTCTTTTTGTGCGTTCGTCAGGGTATCCTGGAATGAATGTCCTGACTGGAGTGAAGGCAATTATGGAAAACATTACGGCACTTATGCAGACAAGTATCGTCACTGCTGCAACGAAAAAGCCAGTTCTTGTCGTGCGTACCGTAAGCAGTTGTTTGTGTGTGTTGTCGTCGATTACTGCAATCCTGAAATTGCGTACCTTATGGTCCTTGTTGTCTTTGATTTTGTTTTGCTGTGCCATAAAATTTCTTAACTTTGCGGCCGTAATGGACAGAATAATAGGCATAGATTACGGACGTAAGCGGGTGGGTGTTGCAGTAAGCGACCCGCTCGGCATCTTTGCGTCTGCCCTTGAAACGGTACAGACTGCAAAGATAATAGAATATCTTAAAAACTACTCCGAAAAAGAGAATGTGTCTCGTTTCGTCGTTGGGATGCCTGTCAATATGGATGGTAATCCATCTGAGGCTGCCAAGGATGTCAAAGTCTTTCTGTCCCAGTTGGAAAAGGCTTTCCCTGGTATTCCGGTGAGTCTTGAAGATGAACGCTTTACCTCTGTACTTGCCCATAGGGCAATGATAGATGGCGGTATGAAGGCTTCTGAGCGCCGTGATAAAGAGTCGGTCGACAAAATAAGTGCGGCTATCATTCTTCAAAGTTATATGGACAGGGTTTCAGGCTCGCATTTTGCTGTAGACCCGTCTCTTGTTCCGGATACCTTATCATCGAAAGTTTCGCGGAAAGGTCGCCGGAGGTAGAGGATTTCCGGTTTCCATCCCTTAATCCGCTTTAGACATAGATTACGTCTTGCGGAATGGACCTTTGATTATTATTCGGGGGCAATTCCGGACAAGATGCAAAAATGGAGATTTGTGCGGTGTAAAATGTGCAAGTGTGGCACAAGTCTTCGAATATGGATCACTTAAATCACTTGTATGAATTGAATAATATGGTTTTGCCTATTTATCTATATGGTTCGGAAGTGCTTCGCAATGAGAATTCCGAGGCGGATCTGAATGACAGGGCCGCTATTGTATCTTTGCTTGAAGATATGTATGAAACTCTCAAGGAAGCAGACGGTTGCGGTTTGGCTGCTCCGCAAGTCGGAGTCAACAAGAGAATTGTGATTGTCGACGGCTCTGACCTTGCCGATACTTATCCATATCTGAAAGACTTCAGGAGGACTATGATAAATCCAGAAGTACTGGAGCAGAGTGAACAGATGTGCGAATATTCCGAGGGGTGTCTCAGTGTGCCAGGAATATATGCCGAAGTAAGAAGGCCGTCAGTTATAAAGGTTAGATATTACAACGAAAACTTCGAGCAGGTGACAGAAGAGTTCGCTGAGTTTGCGTGTCGTATGGTACAGCACGAACTTGATCATCTGGACGGTAATCTGTTTGTTGACCGCGTTTCCCCTATAAGGCGTAAAATGATTGCGCGCAAGCTTCAGGGAATTTCGAAAGGTGTATATAGAACACGTTATAAATCAAAGAGATAATAACTTTAAATCTATTAGGTTATGGGAGCTTTTCACGCTTATGATATAAGGGGAATCTACAATGTGGATTTCGATAAGGATACCGCCTATAAGGTCGGTTATTTCATCCCTGAGCTTCTTAAGACAGACAAGGTTGCTGTCGGACGTGACTGCCGTGTGTCTTCTCCTGAGATTCATTCTGCTGTAATTGCCGGTATTACAGATGCCGGAGCGGATGTTTATGATCTCGGACTTACAACGACTCCGGCTGTATATTTTGCAACTGCAAATTACGGTTTCAAGGCATCTGTCCAGATAACGGCTTCGCACAACGGACCTGAATATAATGGTATGAAGGTGTCCACCGAGAATGCCCGGGCAGTGGGCTATGATGCCGGTTTGAAAACAATAAAGCAGTGGATAGATGAAGGACGCGAGATGCCTGTAGTTGAAAAGAAAGGTCAGGTACGTGAAATGAATATATACAAGGATTATCTTGACTTCCTGCTTAAGTATAAGGAAGACTATGGTAATCTGAAGATTGCGATGGATTTGTCAAACGGTATGGCAAACCTTTTTGCAAGGGATATTTTCGGTGATGCCCCGGAATATATTTTCGAAGGAATGGACGGCCGTTTCCCTAATCACGAACCTAACCCTCTTGTGCAGAAGAATGTTGCAGCACTGAAGGAACTGGTATTAAAGACGGGAGCTGATGTCGGAGTTATTTATGATGGTGATGCTGATAGGGTTATGTTTGTTGACGAGAATGCACGTTTTATTTCTCCTGACCTTATGATAGCTGTTCTCGGACACTATTTTCTTGAAGAAAGAGGTGAGAAAGGACTTGTGCTTCAGGATATAAGAAGCAGTAAGGCTGTCGGTGAGTACCTTGCTCCGATGGGAGGACAGATGAGGACTTGGAAAGTCGGTCGTGCGTTCGCTGCTGAAAAGCTTCGTGAAATAGATGGCGTATATGGAGGAGAACTTGCAGGTCATTACTATTTCAGAGACTTTTTCTATTCAGACAGCGGAATCCTCGCTTCTATTCTGATTCTCAATGTAGTAAGCAAACTTAAGAAAGAGGGCAGAACCCTGAGTCAGCTTATTGCGGATATTGAGAAGTATCAGAACTCAGGAGAAATCAATTTCCGTCTTGAGGATAAGGCCGCTGCGATGGATGCTGTGAGGGATATGTTTATGTCACAGGAACAACATACTGCCTATATGGATTTCGATGGTTACCGAGTTGAGTTTCCTAATTGGTGGTTTAATATAAGGCCTTCAAATACAGAGCCATATCTTCGTTTTATCTGTGAGGCTACTTCAAAGGAACTTCTTGACGAGAAGGTACAGGCTGTGAGGGATCTGTTATCTTCCAGATTCGGAGCTAAGTAGGATGAGTCGTATTTTTACTTTGATATTGTCCGGTCTGTTGTTGACAGGGGCAATCTGTAGTTCGGATGCAGCTGTTCCTGCAAGGATTGACACAATAAGAACATCCATTCTTATACCGAGACCTTTTAAAGAACCGGTTAAGTCTATGTGTTTGTCCGAGTCAGATCCGATAGACACTCTTGATACTGTGAATGAGTATGTTAAAGTTATACTCTATGGAGACAATACCTGGCAGTATTATAAGACTCCGGATTTCCAGAAGTTGTCAGGTGTTTTTGACGAATCCTGGAATAATAGGGATACAAATCCATACCGTCTTGATAAAGAGCAGCTTCCTTACTCTTGGTCGATATGGCTTGTTGACAGTCTGAGTCAGTACCGCTGTCCGTATCAGTCTTCCATTCATTATAGGGGAAAGTTCGGTATACGGCGTGGCCGCCGTCATCAGGGTGTTGATATTCCTTTGAAGACAGGCTCGCCGATACACGCTGCGTTTACGGGTAAAGTACGTATTTCCAAATATATGGGAGGATACGGCAATGTCGTTGTATTGCGACACGAGAATGGTCTTGAGACATTTTACGGCCATCTTTCCCAGAGAAATGTCGAGGAAGGGCAGTGGGTGAATGCAGGCGATGTAATCGGATTGGGAGGCTCTACAGGTCGCTCGACTGGGCCACATCTGCATTTTGAAACCAGATACAAAGGTTTTGCTTTTGACCCTCAGTGGCTTATAGATTTTGAAACCGGGGAGTTGAGACACCGACTCTTTATCTTGAAGAAGAAATATTTCAGTCCGTATAGTTGTTATGAGCAGGATTTTGAGGACGAATTCAAGAATGAGGAGGAAGATAAGAAGGAGGATGCGGAAAAGGCAGCTATGAGATGGCATACCATAAAATCGGGAGATACTTTGGGACGTATTGCCATAAATAACGGTACAACTGTCAGCGCAATATGTAAACTTAACGGAATTACTCCTAATACAGTATTGAAAATCAATAGGAAAATCCGTGTCAGATAATTATCGTTCAAGCGGCTGCTTTCTATTCCACAATGTGGAAAAAACGGTAAAAATATGTGATTAATAATATAATTGTATATTTTTGCAGACTTTTTAGAAAATTTTGGAATTACTTCCGTGTTGGAAGCTACGTCAGCTTTGTTTGCAAATACGGGAGTTTCAGACATTAAGGTATAATTTTATGCAGGACATCAGAAACATTGCGATTATCGCCCACGTTGACCACGGAAAGACAACCTTGGTTGACAGGATGATATATCAGGCGCGTCAGGCGCGCGAACAGGAGAAGTTGGGAGAACTGATCCTTGACAACAACGACCTCGAAAGGGAAAGAGGTATTACAATTTTGGCAAAGAATGTGTCATTTGTTTATAAAGGGGTGAAAATCAACGTGATTGATACTCCGGGCCATAGTGACTTCGGTGGAGAGGTAGAACGTGTGCTGAATATGGCCGACGGTGTTATTCTGCTTGTCGATGCATTCGAAGGATGTATGCCTCAGACTCGTTTCGTGCTTCAAAAAGCAATAGAGATGGGCAAGAAACCGATAGTTGTAATAAATAAGGTAGACAAACTCAACTGCCGCCCTGAGGAGGTGCAGGAAGAGGTATTCGACCTTATGTTCTCTCTTGGTGCAACAGAGGATCAGCTTGATTTCAGGACTGTTTACGGTAGTGCAAAGCAGGGCTGGATGTCTTATGACTGGAAAGAGCAGACAAGTGACATTACTCCTCTTCTTGATACTATTCTTGAAGTGATTCCGGCTCCTGAGAAAGTTGAGGGTACACCTCAGATGCTTATATCTTCTTTGGAATATTCACCATATGTAGGTCGTATCGCCGTCGGCAGAGTTACCCGTGGTACTCTGAAAGCAGGAATGAATATAACACTCTGTAAGAGGTATGATATACAGGAAAAGCAGAAAATCAAGGATTTGATGATTTTTGACGGTCTGTCCAAGACAAAAGTCGATACTGTCGAGTGTGGAGACCTTTGCGCTGTTGTAGGACTTGAAGGATTCGAAATCGGTGATACTGTAGCAGATTATGAAAATCCGGAAGCTTTGCCTCCTATCGAGGTGGACGAGCCTACAATGAGTATGCTTTTCTGTATCAACAATTCTCCTTTCTTCGGACGCGAGGGTAAGTTTGTGACTTCCCGTCATCTTAAGGAGCGTCTTGAGAAGGAGCTTGAGAAGAACCTTGCCTTGAGGGTAAAACCAGGCCCTAATGCGGATTCATTTATCGTCTACGGACGTGGAGTGCTGCATTTGTCAGTTCTTATCGAGACAATGAGGCGTGAGGGATTCGAGCTTCAGGTCGGACAGCCTAAGGTTCTCGATAAAACCATCAACGGCCAGCGCTGCGAGCCAATCGAGAATCTTACAATCGAGGTTCCTGAGGAGTTTGTAGGAAAGGCTATAGAAATGTCTACCCGTAGAAAAGGTGCTCTTATCCAGATGGAAAACCGTGGGGAGAGGACTCACCTTGAATTTGACATTCCGGCTCGCGGACTTATGGGTCTCCGTAGCAATTTGCTTACAGCCAGCCAGGGAGAAGCTGTTGTTGCCCACAGATTCAAGGGATATGAACCTTATAAGGGTGACATAGAAAGAAGGACAAACGGTTCCCTCGTTTCTCTCGAAACAGGTCTCTCTGTTGCATATTCTATGGACAAGCTTCAGGATAGAGGACGCTTCTTTATCGAGCCTGGTGTTGAAATCTATGCTGGTCAGGTCGTTGGAGAGCATACACGTGAACGTGACCTGAACATTAATATCTGCAAGACCAAGAAACTTACCAATATGCGTGCTTCAGGTAGTGATGACAAGGTTATGCTTCCGCCTCCTGTTGTGTTCTCGCTTGAAGAAGCGCTTGAGTATATTCAGGAGGATGAACTTGTGGAGGTTACACCTAAGTCTATGAGAATCAGGAAAATTATTCTTGATGAAATAGAGCGCAAACGCAAAGGACAGGAATCTGAGGCTTAATTTTGAATAGTTCCGCAATCGTAATTGAAATTTTCGGAATCGAAAAATTTGAAAGTTTCGAAAGTTTTCTTTACCTTTGCGGGCTCAAATCTGTTTTTAGGTTATGGAGAATGGAATTTTTATAATACCTCTAAATGGATTGACGGCTTCAGGGCTTGATTTTACCTGGAATGCCGGGAAGGCGTTCTTCGAAACTTTCGGTAATTCCGAGATTATGGATGCTGGGTTTCTGGTTGATTGTTCCGTAGCGAAGATTGCCGGGAAAGTGATGGTAGATTGCTGTGTGTCCGGCTCGGTTACTGTACAGTGTGACAGATGTCTTGAAGACTTGAAGATGCCTGTTTCTATTGATATCCCCTTGCTTGTCAAGTTCGGTGATGTTGAAGAAACTGCAGATGAGGAGAGGGAGGTTATCGCTGTTGAAGCTACAGACACGGAATTGGATCTAGGTCAGATAATATATGATTATGTATGTCTTTCTCTTCCGATTCAGAGGATTCATCCGGACGGTGGTTGTAATCCGGAAGTAGTGAAATATATGGCCGGTGGAGCAGATGTTGCGGATTCTGCAGATGATGTTGATGCTTGCAGCCCGTTCGCTTCCCTGAAAGGACTCTTTTGAGGTAAATTTGATACAAATAAATTAAAAATATTGAATAATGGCACATCCAAAACACAAAGTCTCTAAACAGAGACGTGACAAAAGAAGAACACACGATGTTGCGGTAGTCCCAACTCTCGCAACTTGTTCAAACTGCGGTGCAACTATTATGTACCACAGAGTATGTCCTGAGTGCGGCTATTACAGAGGCCGTCAGATCATCGAGAAGAAGGCAGAGTAATCTGTTTCGGTGATGGACATCCGTCTGGCCCTGTAGTTCAACGGATAGAATGGAAGTTTCCTAAACTTTAGATAGCAGTTCGATTCTGCTCGGGGCTACAATGAGAGCAATCCTTTTCAGGGTTGCTCTCATTGCGTATTGTACACTCTGTCACAGTCCAATCTGATGCTGGAAAATATTGTGCTTAGTTCTTCCTGTCAGTGTCTCATTACGTTATCGGACCACCTGCAAAAGTATATGTTTCGGTATATATTTCGAAACGCAGCCCCCTAAGCACGCAAACCCCTAAGCACGCAAACCCCTAAGCACGCAGACCTCTAAGTACACAGACTCCTAAGTAGGCCCCCTCCTCCTGAACGTGTATCACATAAACACGCAAACCCCTAAGCACGCAAACGGCAGTCATACGCTCTGTGCTGTCAATTATCGTGCTTAGCGGTGACAAAAAGAATACCCCTGAGCACAGTGACACGCCTTGAAGTATTACAGAATGCTGTTGTGCGTGCTCGAAGGTCAAGGAAAGAGCAGAGTTTCACACTTACTCCCATTATCGCACCATAACCCACAGAAGATTTACCAACCACTTTGTGCAATTATACCATTATACCTTTATACCATTATACACGCTTTGTGCCGATAGTATGGAAAACGTAAATCAACCTTGGGATTATACATAGATTCGCAATCCTGGTTTTTCCGGTAATCACTAATGCTTCAGCAGAATTTTTAATGCAAAGGTAAAGGCGTTCAGAAGACAGATTAGAGGAGTTGTGGATGTAGGGTATTTCCTCTTCAGGCTTTGTAAGATATATGTTTAAAGGTTTTGTTCACACAGGGTTTTTCCTGTGATCTACGTTATCCTGATAGCGGTAAAGGTGCGGATAGGTCTGTATTTCAAGTAGATTGCTATGTTTGATGGTTTTCGTATTTCTCTATGAAGTTAATTTATCAGGGTGCCAATGATTTGATATTCAGTTAATTTTTTTAACTTTGTAGTTTACTTTATATGGCCGCATTCGGTCAGTTATGTAAAAATAAATTGTAAAGTTATGAAACAAGTAATCGCTACGCCTGATGCCCCAAAAGCAGTGGGACCGTATTCACAGGCAATTCTCGTCAACGGAACTCTTTATATTTCAGGTCAGATTCCTGTTAATCCGGCTGACGGTTCAGTACCTCAGGATATTGCAGCTCAGGCGCATCAGTCTCTGAAGAATGTCGGTGCCATCCTGAAGGCAGCTGGTATGGACTACAGAAATGTTGTCAAGACTACAGTCCTTTTGGCAGACATTGCTGATTTTAAGGCTGTGAACGAGGTTTACGCCGAGTATTTCACTGATGACAAGCCGGCTCGTGCTTGTTTCCAGGTAGCTGCTCTTCCAATGGGAGTAGGTATCGAGATTGAAGCTGTAGCAGTGGAAGGCTGATGAGCAGAAAAACCCTCATAATCTGTATCAGCGTTCTGTGTCTGATGTCCGGCTGTATCGCTGCGGCCGTTGCTGTGCTGTATTCCAGTACGGATAGCAGTATGGACGCTGTGCAGATTGCTGAGGACTCTCGTTTCGGGCTGTTGCCTGCAGTTCCGGCCGATGCCGTTGCCGTATTTTGCTTCGATGAAGCATCGGATGCCTGGATGCTCACACCTTTCAGGGAACTTGACTGCAGGATGGCTTTGTCATTCCACTATTCGGCCAAGCTTGTTCCGTTATATGTTTTCGATGCCGGTCGTGCTTCGCAAGAGCCATCCGATCAGGCCAATCGTATCATATCAGCTGCCAAGGCAAATGGATTGAAATACCAGTATTTGGATTGTTCCAGAGTTGCGGGGCAGGATAGACGGATTTCAGGCAGGTCTCTTGTTCTTGTATCACCATCTGAAGTCATTTTACGTTCTTCTGTCCGACACCTCGAAAAGAATGTTTCAGTAATAGATATGGAGGATTTCGCAATGGCCTGTTCGGCGATTTCCGGCTCTGATGTGATGTTCATTTCCAACGAACAGGCTTCTCGTCTTCTTGGCTCTGTATTGCCACGTTCCTTCTCATCCTGGTCTGATTTCGCTGTAAGACTCGGTTCGTGGACAGTTGCGGAAATTGACAAGATTGGCAAGTCCGGTATCTCTATTGCCGGAAAAACTCTTTATGAAGAATCTCCTTCGGAATTTATGACGGTTCTCGCCTCTTTGGAACCTTCCCAGTCCGAAGCAGCCTCAATTCTTCCATCTTACACATTCTCGGCCTTTTCTTTGTCGGCCAAGGCTATTGACGGATATGTTGAAACCTACAAGGAATTCCTTGACTCAAGGCAAATGCTTCAGAGTTATATCGCATCCAACTCTTCCCTTCAAAAGGAAACAGGAATATCACCTTGTTCTTTTTTCCAGCGTCAGCAGGTCAAGGAAGTCGTTACAGCTTCCTTTGTTGCCGGAAGCGTCCTTCAGCGTGTCAATCTTTTCAGATTTGCCAAGCCTGACTGTGAACTTATCTTCAAGGGGACCGGTGTATCTGATGTAAAGAATTACACTCCTGCAGTGCATCCATATCCTTACAAGTCATTTGCCGGTTCTGTATTCGGCAGGATTTTCTCATTGAATGACGAGTCTTGCTTTACATATTTAAACGGATGGCTGATTACGGGCAGCAAGGCTGCTGTTGAAGAGTATGTCAGCGGAAGGGCTACAGGCTATACTTTGCAGGAAAACCTGGAAGATGCCGGGAAAAGTGACATATTTGGTTCAAAGTCGTCTGTTGCCACTGCATATTTTTCTCTTACAGCCTCTGAGAATAAGACGTCAGAGGTAATGCGTAAGGAGGCTGTCGGGCTTTTGAAACCGTTTTTTGAGGATAGTGATATTTGTCCTTTGATTGTTACGATAGGTGTCGGAAAGGAGAAAAATGCCTTCCGTGCCGATTTGCGTGGATTAAAACTTGAAAAGAGCAAGGCGCCTACCTTTGAGAGGGATACGGTTGTACGTGTTCCTGCCGGTCCTTTTAAGGTTACCAACTCTGCTACGGGACGTACAAACCTGTTCTATCAGCAGGAGAATCTTTATATCTGCCTCAAGGAGGAAGGCGGTAAGGGACTTTGGGGTATACCTTTCGGGAAGAAGATATGCGGAACTGCGGAAAATGTGGATTACTTCAACAATGGGAAAATACAGTTCCTGTTTGGAGCTGGCAAAGAAATATATCTCATAGACAGACTTGGACGTTTTGTTTCCGGTTTTCCTGTGAATTTAGGCAAGGATATTCTGATAGGTCCGGCTGTCTACGATTTTAATTCATCTAAGCGTTATAATATTATGGTCCTTCATAAGGACAATACCATTGAGATGTACAACCTCAGAGGTAAAAAACCGGCATCTTGGAAGGGGATAAAGGCACCGGAAACCATCAAGGGACTTCCAGAACGCGTTGTTTCCGGTAACAAGTCGGTTTGGGTCGTAAGAACATCAATACAGACGCTTGTATTTCCGTTTGATGGCGGTGAGCCTCTTTATTCGGCCTCCGGTGATAAAATGATACGTCCGGATTCGCCTGTTAGACTCGTGGAAGGTACTTCAGCTCTGGAGTTTAACTGCTACGACGGAAAAGTCAGAAATATAGTACTTTAACTTATTTTATATGGAATTTACATCAGTTAACAAACTTTTTGAAGAGTCATTCAAAAAGAATTGGGACCGCCCTGCGATTTCCAACTATCAGGGTGTGACACTTCATTATAGGGATGTTGCGAGGAGAATAGAAAAGCTGCACATTATGTTCGAGGAGTGTGGCTTGAAAAAAGGCGACAAGGTGGCCATTTGTTCAAGAAACCAGGCGAATTGGGGTGTGTCTTTCCTGTCCGCTCTTACTTATGGTGCTGTGCCTGTACCTCTTTTGCACGAATTTAAATCCGGTAATATACATCATCTGGTAAACCATTCAGAGGCTAAGATTCTTTTTGTGGATGATGTGGTGTGGGAAGGATTGAGCGAGTCTGAGATGCCTTTGCTTCACGCTGTGATTCAGGTCAATACTTTCAAGTTGCTTTATGCGAAAGATGAGAAGATAGAGTCTGCAAGAAATCATCTGAACGAGCTTTTCGGTCGCAAGTATCCTGAGTCGTTTGGCCCGGATGCCTTGAATTACTATATGGATAAGGCAGATGAGTTGGCTATTATAAACTATACTTCGGGAACTTCTGGATTTTCAAAGGGAGTAATGATTCCTTATAGGGCAATATGGTCTAACATTGAGTTTGCAAAGTCCGTTCTTCCTGGTCTGGACAATACGAAGAGTGTAGTGTCTATGCTTCCTTCGGCGCATATGTACGGACTAATGTTCGAACTTTTATATGAACTTTGTGTTGGTGCACACGTTCACTTCCTCTCAAGAGTTCCAAGTCCTAAGATTATTATGCAGGCACTTTCAGAGGTCCGTCCTTATGTGGTGATTGCAGTGCCTCTTGTAATTGAGAAGATTTATAAGAACAAGGTTAAGCCTGTTCTTGAAAAGGAAGGAATAAAGTTCCTTATGAAGTTGCCTGTTTTGAATCAGGTTGTACTGAACAAGATAAGGACCGAACTTGTAAATGCTTTCGGTGGAGAATTTGAGGAGGTTATTATAGGTGGAGCAGCGTTCAACAAAGAAGTGGAGGCTTTCTTCAAGAGATTGAATTTCCCGTTCACGGTTGGATATGGTATGACAGAATGTGCTCCTATTATCACTTATGACGATTGGAAAGTCGAGAAACTTTACTCCTGCGGAAAGTCTGCACCTAATCTTGAAATAAAAATTGATTCGGTTGATCCTGTGAATGTTGCAGGTGAAGTGCTTGTAAAAGGTGCTAATGTCTTCCTTGGATATTATAGGAATGAGGAAGCTACGTCAGCAGTCTTTACAGAGGACGGGTGGTTCCGTACCGGAGATATGGGAGTTATAGATAATGACGGCTGTCTCTTCTTGAAAGGACGTTCGAAATGTATGATTCTTGGTCCGTCTGGTCAGAATATTTACCCTGAAGAGGTCGAGACAGTACTCAATAGCCAACCGTATGTTGTTGATTCTCTTGTTATTGAAGATAATGGCGGTCTTACTGCCCTTGTTTACCCTGATTTCCGTATGGGTGAGACGGATGGTATGAATCAGGATGCTCTTATCAGGCATTTTGAGGATGCTCTTTCGGATATAAACAAGGAACTTCCGAATTATGCGAGACTTAAGAAAATTGAGGTGATGTCTGAGGATTTTGAAAGAACTCCGAAGAAGAGCATAAAACGTTATCTCTATCAAAGGAACTAATATGGAAAAATTTGACCGCAGCTATCTCGATATGGCTGCTATTTGGGCACGTAATTCTTATTGCAAAAGAAGGCAGGTCGGAGCGATTCTTGTAAAGGACAGGATGATTATTTCTGACGGTTACAATGGTACACCATCTGGATTTGAGAATATATGTGAAGACGATAGTGGAGTAACAAAGCCTTATGTGCTTCACGCAGAGGCTAATGCTATTACTAAAGTCGCCCAGTCCGGCAATAGCAGCAAAGGGGCTACGCTCTATGTTACTGCATCTCCTTGTATGGAATGTGCCAAACTGATAATACAGGCAGGTATAAGGCGTGTTGTCTACAGAGATGAGTACAGGATAACCGACGGAATAGATTTACTGCGTACCGCCGGTATCGAAGTTGAGAAAGTTGATTGAGTTGAATATGAAGACTTTTAATAATAATTTTTCGGTGGCGCTCCTGGGAATTATCCTGGGAGTGCTTCTTACATTGGTGATGCACAGGGTGTTAGGCCCTAAGACGACTTTTGACGGGGATTATAATAGGTGGAGGAAGTTGAATCTGATTCTCCAGCAGGTCGAAATGAATTATGTGGATACCATTGATATGAAGTCAATGACTGATGCGGCGGTTGTTGCCGCGCTGGCAAAACTGGATCCACATTCGGTGTATCTTCCTCCTGTCGAACTGACTGAGTCGGAGACTGAACTTGCAGGCAACTTTGACGGTATAGGCATCCAGTTCAACGTGCCTAACGATACCGCTATTGTTCTGAGTGTTATTCCCGGCGGGCCGTCAGAAAAGGCTGGTTTGAACCAGGGTGACAGGATTATCAAGGTTGGAGACAGGACTATAGCGGGAGTAAAGACTCCCCAGGACAGTATGGTGAGGCTTATGAAAGGGCCGTCAGGCAGTAAAGTAAAGATTGTTGTAAACCGTGACGGTGCATTGATTCCATTTGATATTACTCGTGGCAAGATACCTGTTCATTGTATTGATGCGGCATTTATGATTGACGGTGCTACCGGGTATGTGAAATTGTCCAAGTTTACACGTACGACATACGATGAGTTCAGGCAAGCCACTGATAAACTGTTGGATAAGGGGATGACTCGTCTGATTTTTGACCTTAGGAACAATACCGGCGGATATTTTGATCAGGCTTTCAAACTTTCCAACGAATTTCTCGACAAGGGTGATGATATAGTATATATGGAGGGTCTTCATCGCTCTAAGCAGGATTTCAAGGCGGATGGCCGCGGGCGTCTTAAGGACATAGATGTTTCAGTACTTATTGATGAAGGTACAGCCTCATCAAGCGAGATTTTTGCCGGAGCTTTACAGGATAATGACAGAGGAGTCGTTGTAGGTCGACGTTCTTTCGGCAAGGGACTGGTTCAGGAGCCGATAAACTTTACTGACGGCTCAGGTGTAAGGCTTACCGTATCCCGTTTTTATACTCCTTCAGGACGCTGCATTCAGAAACCTTATGCCAAAGATTATGCTTATGACATATATGAAAGGTATGCTCACGGTGAAATGCTTTCTGCTGATAGTATGAAGGTTGATACATCGGCTGTATATTACACTGTAAAAGGCCGCAGGGTATATGGCGGCGGAGGAATCATACCTGATATTTTCGTTCCTATAGATACTACAAGGGTTACAAAATTCTATATTGATTGCAACAGGAAGGCTACACAGATGCGCTTTGCTTCTGCGATGTTTGATAAATACAGGTCTGTACTTGCATCAATATCTGATTTCAGCGAACTTGACAAGTGGATGAATACGGTATCTCTTGACAGGCAGTTCCTGGATTTTGCATCGTCTCGTGACGGGCTTTCCGTATCACCGGCTGAATGGGAAAAGACAAGGATATATATGATGCCTCAGTTGAAGGCTTTGGTAGGACGTTATTCAAAGCTTGACGATGAAGCCTTCTACCGCTTTTATCTTCCTGTTGATGAAACTATACAGACTGCGCTAAGACATTCATCCCGTGTGCAATAGCTTTCGTGCAGATTCTTGTTCATAGATTCAAAAAGTTTTGAAAATCCGAAAATTATGCATAATTTTGCGCGCTTTTCGGATGTCGCTTGGAGAAATATCTCCGGCAGCGATGCCGGAAACTCAATAAATAATGTTTAACCCACTAGTTTGTTTTAAGTTAATTTACAATGGAAGAAAACAAAACAGTAGTGACAGCAGAGGAGACTCCAGTTGTCGCAGAAGAAACCGCTAAGGTTGCTTTGAACGCTTCTATCGATCCGGACAAGTTCGATTGGGATGCATTCGAGAGCGACGATGTTTATGATGGAGACATCAAGAACATTGATGAGATGTACAGCCAGACTCTTTCAAAGGTTGTAGAAGGCGAAGTCGTAGAGGGCATCGTATCCGCAATCAGCAAGAGAGAGGTTATTGTAAACATCGGATACAAGAGCGAGGGTGTCATTATGGCTCCTGAGTTCCGTTACAACCAGGACCTCAAGGTTGGTGACAAGGTAGAGGTATTCGTAGAGAGCACAGAGGACAAGAAAGGTCAGCTCATTCTCTCTCACAAAAAAGCTCGCCAGCTCCGTTCTTGGGATATGGTAAATGCGGCTTTTGCAGCAGACGAGATCGTAAAGGGTTATGTGAAGACCCGCACAAAGGGTGGTATGATTGTCGATGTATTCGGAATCGAGGCATTCCTTCCAGGTTCACAGATCGATATCAAACCTATCCGCGACTACGATCAGTATGTTGATACAACTATGGATTTCAAGATAGTTAAGATCAACCAGGAGTTCAGAAATGTTGTCGTTTCTCATAAAGCCCTCATCGAGGCTGAGCTTGAGCAGCAGAAGAGCGAAATCATCAGCAAGCTTGAGAAAGGCCAGGTTCTTGAGGGAACAGTTAAGAACATCACAGGTTACGGTGTATTCGTTGACCTCGGTGGTGTTGACGGACTTATCCACATCACAGACCTTTCTTGGGGCAGAATCAACCATCCAGAGGAGGTTGTATCACTTGACCAGAAGATCAACGTCGTTATCCTTGACTTCGATGAGTCAAAGAAGAGAATCGCTCTTGGTCTGAAGCAGCTTACAGTACATCCTTGGGATGCGCTTGATCCAAACCTCAAAGTTGGTGACAAGGTTAAAGGTAAAGTTGTTCTCATCGCTGATTACGGTGCATTCGTTGAAATCGAGCCAGGTGTTGAGGGACTTATCCACGTTTCAGAGATGTCTTGGTCTCCAAGACTCCGTATCGCATCAGACTTCCTTAAGGTAGGTGATGAGGTTGAGGCTCAGGTTCTTACTCTTGACAGAGAGGAGAAGAAGATGTCTCTCGGTCTGAAACAGCTCGTTGCAAACCCTTGGGAGAACATCCGCGAGAAATATCCTGTAGGTTCAAAACATACAGCTACTGTACGCAATATCACTAACTTCGGTGTATTCGCAGAGCTTGAGGAGGGTATCGAGGGACTTATCCACATCAGCGACCTTTCTTGGAACAAGATCAAACATCCGTCAGAGCTTGTAGCAGCAGGTGACACAATCGAGGTTGTTATCCTTGACTTTGATGAGGAGAACCACAAACTCAGCCTTGGTCACAAGCAGCTTCTTCCTAATCCTTGGGATGAAATCGAGGCTAAATACAGCGTAGGTACTGTAGTTGAGGCTAAGATCAAGTCAGTAAACGACAAGGGTGCAGAGGTTGAGCTTGACGGTGAGGTTGATGCATTCTGCTTCAGCAAGGAGCTCGTTAAAGAGGATGGCTCTATGCCAGTTGCAGGCGATACTCTCGCATTCAAGGTTACTGAGCTGAAACGCAGCGCCAAGAAGATTACACTTTCTCACGTGAAGACTTATGCTGAGGCTAAGGCAGAGAAGGTAGCTGTAGAGGTAGACAACACTAAGAAAGCAGTCAAGAAGATCAACTCTAACATTGAGAAGACTACACTTGGTGATATCGATGCACTCGCAGCTCTCAAATCAAAGCTTGAAAAAGGTGAGTAATCAATATGAATTTCACTCTTAATGTTTTAGGCACAGCTTCGGCTTTGCCTACGACAGAAAGAAATCCCAGCGCCCAGGTACTTGATGTACGTGGGCGCTTGTTCTTGATTGATTGTGGTGAAGGTACCCAGATGGGGTTGCGCAGAGCAGGGATTTCATTT
>Tibetan_p1__coassemble_540_pt1 | contig 19201 bp, 15 predicted proteins | sample Tibetan_p1__metabat2_high_PE_033 | metagenome-assembled genome bin Tibetan_p1
GGCCATTATATGAGTATTATTGCATATCCAACAATATTTACCGATAACAATTTTTCCATTGATGTTTCTAACTATACCATTTCCCAAATTCTCAACATAGTGCGAGTTAGTATCCATAAGTTGACAATTCCATGTAATATCAGTTCTCTCTCCTATTTTTATATAATTACTACATATAATAGTTACATTATCACCTATAGACGAGTTTGGCATCAGTTCAAATTTTGAATCAGGATACAAAGTTATTTGAACACCCTGACCTATTTTAGCACCTTTATGTATAACAAAAGTTGAACCCTTATGCAGTGTAATATTGCTTATAGAGGCAACGAAATAACTGGCAAAATCATTACCCATCTTTAGCATACCTCTACAGATTTTATCCGATTGAATTTGCACTGTCCCACATAGAGTTTTAAAACACCATTTTCCATAAAGGTAAATAGGCAGTTTTATTGCCTGTCTGAACGGTAATACACGAAAATTAAAATAAATTGTAGTAAATAAGCTAAATTTTGGTCTACCGAATAGAAAACGATCAAGCCTCTGAAATAAATAAGTCAGCATATAATATTTTATTTAAAATCTCTATAGAATACATTTTATAGACTCAATTAAACAAGTTTCAAGTTTTCGCAATAAGCTCTCTTGATGATTTTCAATTCTACAATTCACAATTGCCTTGGCTAATGCCACCCCATCAGGTACATCGTAAAAAGATATTGATTTAGCTATAGAGGCTTTCTCTAAAACAGGTATGCGAATACTTACAACTGATAAACCATTTGCCATATATGTTAACACCTTAGATGGAAAAGAAGTATCATTATATTCACCTTTTGGGTTCTGAGTACTAAGACCGATATGACAACTCTGCAAAAATTCAATAAATTCAGAACCTTTTTTCAGTCCATCGTATGTTATCGTTGACTTAGATATAATTTGAGCATCTGCTATTAGCCGTTTAACCTCGAAAGTATCTTCTTCTGTACCAAAGCCACAAATGTGAATATGATAATTGGATGGCAAATATTGTGAAGCCTGAATAGCCGTTTTTGCACCACCCTTATTATGGTCGAAGGTACCTGCGTAGACAATATGAATCTTCCCATCATTAAATTTGCTAACTCTTTTCGGTTCTACGTGATAAGTACCATAGACAACAGTAGAAGGTTTGTGATTCTTATTGATTATTGCATCCAACAAATCATTGGATAAAATAAAAGAATCTGCAATATCAAACATCTTAAACTCTAAATTTCGCCAATAGGACGACATTGGTGAAACATCTGAATAAATTTCCTCAACCTCGAGTACTAATTTGAATCCCTTAAGTTTCTTTGCCCATAGGATAAAATTAAAATACCCCAAAGAGTGATATACTACGACTTTATCCTCTTTCACACAATTAAACAATAAATAAAAGAATAACCTCAGTGGATGCCAAAGCCTTTTTAGTTTTATTGCAAGTACATTATTTCCTCCCCAAGAAAATGGTAGACATAGATTTACGCCATCAGCAATCCACTTCTTTTCAGAGCGATATAAATGAAACTTATCCTCTGTCACCTCAGAAATAGATATAATATCTACTTTCTTTCCTGTTGAAGCGATTACCTTTGCAATATATTCTAACTTATTGGCTGCAGATGTAACAAAGTTTCTCTTTATTTTAGAATCTTGAGTATCAAAATATGCTATATATTTTATTGATTCGTGGCTCATATACTATATCTTTATATTTTTAATATATGCCATAAATTTAGTTATAAACGGCTTGAAAATAAACGCTAAAACTAATGTCAATACTATTGAAGAAGCGAACATAAAATAATCATTTTGTATTATCCAATATTTATTACGTAATAACAAAAATGCAGCACCTTGACAAATACTATTTATAAATGTCATAAGCTATTTGAATATTTGTTGTTCTTTGTTAAGCATCTCAAAATAGTTCTATGATTTCCTATGCAATTCCATTTCTGAAATCACTTAAGCTAACTCAATTCATTTTTTTATATTGGAAGTTGCTGTAATCGTTGTATATAGATCAATATATTTTCTATAATTAGTATACATATCAAAATTCTCCTTAACCCATTGAATACAGTCATTGCTATAATACGATTTTCCTTTTTTTCTGATAATCGAAATCATCTGCCACATAGCAACGTAATCGTTAGTAGGAACTCCATAACTACATTGATTATTTACAGTTTCCTGCGCACCAGTATTTGAATAAGTCACAATCGGTGTACCACAAGCTTGTGCCTCGATATTGATAAGGGATAGACTCTCCTCACGTGTACAGTTGATAAAAACATCTGCAAATGAATATAGCAATGATAATTGCTTTCGATTAGTAGTATATCCGAACGTTACAACTTTGTCATCATCAATATTCAAGGTTCGTAAAAGTCTAAGCTTGTCATCATCACAGCCAAAAAGTAGAAAACGATCGTTGTCCTCCAAATGATTTATAATATATAGGAATGCCTCTCGATTTATCCGATCAAGCCATTTACCGGCAAGACCCATTATACAAAAGTGTCCTTCAAGCAATGATTGAACGTTAAGCAAAGCCTCTGTTTTCTCAATATCATTCACAGTAATAGGACGAAAAATAGTAGTATCAACTCCATTATGGATTGTCAATATTTTTTTACCATAAAAAATACCCTTCTTTGACTCATTACAAATCCAATGAGAAACGCCCGTAACGGTCAAATCTTGAATGGAGTCAAAGAGACGTTTGCGGTCAGATAGTATTTGTCTTGATTTATCGAAGAAGAAAGCTGGCGTATCGACTTTCTTTTTTGGACAATTGCCACATTTTTGTTGCCACTTTAGACAACCAACTTGGGTATAGTGAAAGCACCCTCCTGTATAATACCAACAATCATGCATAGTGATAACAGTACGCATACTATTCTTCGCCAAATAATCAAACAGCATTGGCATATTAAGATAATTTCCATGAATAGTGTGCAAATGCACAATATCTGGCTTAATTTTTTCTATATACTGAATAAATCTATAAGTAGCTATATGTGAAAAGTATGCCTGACGTCCATTGATACGACAAAGAAGAGCATGTAACTTTTTCTCCACAAAATTACCGATTTTATAACTATTATGCAGTTGCTCTACCGACAGATTAGTCTCAGAAAATGCAACGTAACACTCAATCCCATACTGCTCACAAAGCACTTGTATGTCACGAACTATAGTTCCAGTGCTGGCATAGCCGAAAACGCCATTTATTAGAAGTATTCGCATATATGTATATAGCTTAGAAGCAGGCGGTGGAATTGAACCACATTCCATAAATAGGAACAACCTTTACACCTGCTTATTGATTAACCATTACAGACGAGCATCAATTATACTTCGATTAAGTGTACACTTAACATCAAAGATAACGTGTTTCTCATTCAAGAGTGATGTTACATCCATACCAGCAAATTCCCTATGAGCTACAGCTGCAATGGCTGCATCAAACTTTTGATTAGGAAGGTCATTTATAACATCGATGCCATATTCGTGCTTGGCAATAGCCGGATTTGCCCACGGGTCATAAATAGTTACATTGACATTATACTCCTTAAGAGCACGGTATATATCAATAACCTTAGTATTACGAACATCCGGACAATTCTCCTTGAATGTAAACCCTAGTATAATAATCTGAGAATTAAGCACTTGAATACCTTTCTTGAGCATATGTTTTATTGTCTCAGTTGCTACATATTCACCCATACCGTCATTCATACGTCGACCAGCAAGAATAATCTCAGGATTATGTCCGTGACGCTGTGCACACTGAGCAAGATAATATGGATCAACACCTATACAGTGACCGCCTACAAGACCTGGACGAAACGGAAGAAAATTCCACTTTGTACCAGCTGCTTCAAGAACATCAAGAGTATCAATACCCATCTTAGTAAAAATATGCGAGAGTTCGTTGACAAACGCAATATTTATATCGCGCTGACTATTTTCAATGACTTTAGCTGCTTCAGCAACCTTTATAGTAGGTGCAAGATGTGTACCCGCAGTAATAACTGAAGAATAAACATCGTTAACATACTGACCAATCTCTGTAGTGGAACCAGAAGTTACTTTCTTAATCTTTTCAACTGTATGAAGTTTATCACCAGGATTAATACGCTCAGGAGAGTAACCTGCGAAAAAATCCACATTATACTTCATCCCACTGACCTTCTCAACAACAGGAATACACTCATCTTCAGTTACACCAGGATAAACGGTTGATTCGTAAACAACAACATCGCCCTTGGAAATAACCTTTCCAACGGTAGTAGATGCACCGTAAAGAGGTGAAAGATCAGGATTATTATTTTCATCTACAGGGGTAGGTACCGCTACAACATAGAAGTTGCAATCACGAATCTGCTCAATATCAGCTGTACATATGAATCCATGATTCTTGATGGCATCTTGTAGAAGTTCATCTGATACTTCAAGAGTAGCATCATGGCCAGCCATAAGAGCATCACAACGCTTAGCGTTCATATCAAAACCTACGGTCTTGTACTTTGTTGAAAACAAACGAGCAAGTGGAAGACCTACGTATCCTAGGCCAATCACACAGATTTTTGTTTCTTTCATTTTTTTAAATATTTGGATTATAGATTGTTTTTGTACCACTCGATAGCTGCTTCTATCCCAAGAGCGAAACTCCAGTCAGGATCATAACCGAGAAGTTCTTTAGCCTTAGAGATATCAGCATTCGAATGCTTGATATCACCTGCACGATCAGGACCAAACTCTGGTTCTATATCAACACCAAGTGCCTTAGTTAGACCATAGTAAATATCAATAAGATACTCACGACCGCCATATGCAATATTGAAAGCCTGACCAGCAGCCGAAGAAGGTGCAAGACATGCTTTTAGATTAGCCTCTATTACATTCTCAATATAGGTAAAGTCACGCGACTGCTTACCATCACCATTTATACGACATTTTTTTCCATTTAGGAGAAGTTTGATGAACTTAGGAATTACAGCAGCATATGCCCCATCAGGGTCCTGACGACGTCCAAATACGTTAAAGTAACGCATACCATATGTATCAAGACCATAGTGACGTGTATATTGTTTTGCCCATTCTTCATCACAACGCTTAGAAACAGCGTACGGGCTTAGAAGATTACCCTCAATACCCTCCCTCTTTGGAAGATTTGGCTCATCACCATAAACAGAAGATGAAGATGCATATACAAACTTCTTAACCCCTTTCTGACGTGCCGCCTCAAGCATATTTAGAGTACCTTGAATATTGTTAAGTGAATAAAATAACGGCATCTCTATCGAACGTGGTACAGAACCCCACGCCGCTTGATTAAGAACATAATCAACACCTTCGCATGCATTCATACAAGTATCCAAGGCCTTAATATCACCCTTAATAAACTCGTAGTTAGGATTATCTAAGAACATATCAATGTTCTTCTGTTTACCTGTAGATAAATCATCCAGTGCACGAACCCTATATCCCATATCAAGGATAGCTTCACAAAGGTTACTGCCAATAAAACCGGCGGCTCCTGTTACCAGAAACAACGATTGTTCTGGGAATTTTAAATGTCTATATGCCATAATTACGTTTATTTAGTCGCTTTATCAAGAATCATAGTTCAAAACCAAAAGATTCAAGATTTATATTAACCCAATTAAATTCCAACTTATCCATAATGCAGACCAGCAAAGGCCGCAATAAGGATTCATACATTATACAGAAGTATTCAAGAAAACTTAATATTTATCAAGATTCTATAACCCTTAAACCAATATTAAAACAGCTAGCCCCATCTCGAAATAAATATACTTAATTAATCTAACCGTAAGCTAAGAATATATTTCGCAGCACGTGATGGTATCGAACCATAAGCTAAGGCTCCACCTGTGCACGCACCTATCCATTAATGTATTATGTATTTAGAACTTCCTCCAGACCATCTTGTTGACGATGCCGACGTATGACTGGATGATTTTGACAACCTTTGTAGAAACGTTTTCATCCACGTAGTCAGGAACTGGGATTCCGTGCTGACCGTCCTTGCAAAGTTCAACTGCAGTATCAACAGCTTGAAGAAGAGACTTTTCATCGATGCCGGCGATGATGAAATCAGCTTTGTCGATTGCCTCCGGACGCTCTGTGCTGGTACGGATGCAAATTGCAGGGAACGGATGTCCTACACTTGTGAAGAACGAGCTTTCCTCTGGGAGTGTACCGGAATCGGATACTACTGCAAATGCGTTCATCTGAAGACAGTTGTAGTCGTGGAACCCGAGAGGCTCGTGCTGGATAACACGTGGATCAAGCTTGAATCCAGATGCTGCAAGTCTGTTGCGTGAACGAGGGTGACAGCTGTAAAGAATAGGCATATCGTATTTCTCAGCCATAGCATTGATGGCATTGAAAAGACTCATAAAGTTCTTTTCAGTGTCGATATTCTCTTCACGATGAGCAGAAAGGAGGATGTATTTTCCTTTCTCAAGTCCGAGTCTCTGATGTACATCTGAAGCTTCGATTTCCGCAAGGTTGTTGTGCAAAACCTCAGCCATTGGAGAACCTGTCACATAAGTTCTTTCTTTTGGAAGTCCGCAGTCTGCAAGATAACGTCTTGCGTGTTCGCTGTAAGCCATATTCACATCTGAAATGATGTCTACGATACGGCGGTTGGTCTCCTCCGGAAGACACTCGTCCTTGCAACGGTTTCCTGCCTCCATATGGAAGATTGGAATATGAAGCCTCTTTGCACCAATCACTGAAAGACAACTGTTTGTGTCGCCGAGAACAAGCACACCGTCAGGTTGTGTAGCAACCATCAACTTATAGCTTTGGTCGATGATATTACCCATAGTAGCTCCCAAGTCCTCTCCAACCGCATTCATATATACTTCAGGGTCAGCGAGTTTAAGATCCTTGAAGAATACGCCATTGAGGTTGTAGTCGTAATTCTGACCTGTGTGGGCAAGAATCACGTCGAAGTATTTGCGGCATTTGTTGATGACCGCTGCCAGGCGGATAATTTCCGGACGGGTACCGACTATAATCAGGAGTTTGAGACGTCCGTCATTCTTGAAACTTATGTCTGAATATGTATTTGCCATCTGTCTTGAATTTTTATTTTACCGGAAGAAAATAAGTGTCCGGCTTCTGAGGATTGAAGATTTCGTTGCAGTACATCACTGTAACGAGGTCTTGAGTGTCGGAGAGATTGATGATATTGTGGGTATATCCGGGCAACATATGAATGCACTGGATATTGTCGCCGCTAACCTCGAACTCTATGATTTCATCCGAATTGATATTTCTCTGCTGGATTAGTCCGTGACCGCTTACCACAATGAAGAACTCCCACTTGGTATTGTGCCAGTGCTGACCTTTTGTGATGCCAGGCTTAGAGATGTTGATGCTGACCTGACCGCAGTTGAGAGTATGTACAAGTTCTGTAAATGAACCTCTCTGGTCTACATTCATCTTGAGCGGGAAAGCAACCTTTTCCTTTGGCAGGTAGCTCAAATAGGTGCTGTAGAGCTTCTTGGCAAGGCTATTTTCCGGTATCTCTGGAATGTTCAGCGTCTTTGGCTGATCAGCAAAGCTATAGATAAGGTCTACAATCTCGCCAAGAGTGGTCTTGTGGGTTATCGGACAATAACAATAGCGTCCTCCCTCTGCAGGAACAGTCTCGACACCATCAAACTCGCATCTGTGTGAGTTACCTTTGAGGGCCTCTATCATCTCGTCAACGAGGTCGTCAATATAGAGAAGTTCCATCTCTACACTTCTGTCATTGACCTGAATAGGAAGGTCATTGGCGATATTGTTGCAGAAGGTCGCAATTGCACTATTGTAGTTAGGTCTGCACCATTTTCCGAAAAGGTTAGGGAATCTGTACACAAGTACCGGTGCTCCTGTCTCCTTCTCATAGCCGAACATCAACTCCTCACCGGCCTTCTTGCTCTTTCCGTACTCGGAAGTTCCGAAACGCCCAGCGAGAGTTGCCTGAATCGAACTTGAAATCATTACCGGGCACTTGTTGCCATACTTCCTGAGGTTGTTCAGAAGCTCTGTAGCAAAGCCGAAGTTACCCTTCATAAACTCTTCAGGGTCCTTTGGACGATTCACTCCTGCCAGGTTGAATACGAAGTCACACTCACGGCACCAGCTGTCAAGCTGCTCAGGTGTGCTATCAAGGTCGTACTCAAACACTTCGTCAACAGAAGGCATTTCCGCTGTTGCCTCCCCTGCCGGAGCAAGACCGTAACATTTTGCCTTTCCGTCCTTGATGTTATTGAGTTGGGCGCAGAGGTTCTTTCCTACGAACCCCTTTGCCCCTGTAACCAATATTTTCATAACTATTGTACAAAGTTACCTACGCCTGAAAGTTCCTTCTGGATGTACTCGAGTGAAGCAATCTTAGCCTTGGTCTCCTCCACAGTGAGCATCCTTGTATTGTTGGAATTGAACTCAGTCAACTTGTTCCTTTCAGCTTCACCTTCCTTGAAATACTTGTCGTAGTTGAGTCCTCTGTTGTCTGCAGGAACGCGGTAGAAATCTCCCATATCCTCAGCCTTTGCACACTCTTCGTTTGTAAGAAGAGTCTCATACATTTTCTCTCCGTGACGTATACCGATGACCTTGATGTCTTCTTTTCGTCCTCCAAAGAGCTCGCATACAGCCTCCGCCTGAGTCTGGATTGTACAAGCAGGAGCTTTCTGAACGAGAATATCTCCGTTCTGTCCGTGCTCGAATGCAAAAAGTACGAGGTCCACAGCCTCCTCAAGAGACATAATAAAGCGTGTCATAGATGGCTCTGTAAGAGTGATAGGATTGCCACTGCGAATCTGGTCTATCCACAATGGGATTACGCTTCCGCGTGAGCACATCACATTGCCATATCGTGTACAGCAGATTTTAGTGTCACCGGAGTAGCGTGATTTGGCAACAGCAATCTTCTCCTCGATTGCCTTGGTGATACCCATAGCATTGATAGGATAGGCAGCCTTGTCTGTAGAAAGACAAATCACAGCACCTACCTTGTACTCTATAGCAGCTGTGAGGATGTTGTCTGTTCCGATTACATTGGTCTTGACTGCCTCCATAGGAAAGAACTCGCAAGAAGGTACCTGCTTCAAAGCGGCAGCGTGAAAGATATAGTCTACTCCAGGCATTGCGTTACGGCAAGACTGGAGACTGCGGACATCACCGATGAAAAACTTAATCTTGTGTGCCACATCAGGATATTTCACCTGATATTCGTGCCTCATATCATCCTGCTTCTTCTCGTCACGTGAAAAAATGCGGATTTCTTTAATGTCTGTACGGAGGAAACGGTTCAACACTGCGTTTCCGAAGCTACCGGTACCGCCGGTAATCATCAAGGTTTTTCCTGCAAATATGCTCATATCTTTAAAGTATTTTTGTTTCACAAATAAATATCTGTTGATGGTCAGCGGGATTTAATCTCTTTTGAATACATCCCTTGTATAGACTTTCTCGCGAACGTCATCAAGACAGGCATCATAGCGGTTGGCAACGATTGCTGATGAAAGTTCCTTGAACTTGTCAAGATCATTCACTACGCGACTACCAAAGAATGTCTCCCCGTCCGAAAGAGTAGGCTCATATACTATAACCTCGGCACCTTTGGCCTTTATACGCTTCATTACTCCCTGAATAGCGCTTTGGCGGAAGTTGTCAGAATTAGACTTCATAGTAAGACGGTAAACTCCGATGATGCAATGATGCTCCTTATCTGAATCCCACTGCCCGTTCTCACTGTAATAGCCTGCCTTTCTCAGAACGGCATCTGCTATATAATCCTTTCGTGTACGGTTGCTCTCTACGATTGCAGTCATCATATTCTGCGGAACGTCCTGATAGTTGGCAAGAAGCTGCTTTGTATCTTTCGGAAGACAATATCCGCCATAACCGAATGACGGGTTGTTGTAGTGCGTTCCGATACGTGGGTCAAGCCCTACTCCGGAAATGATTGCCTGAGTATCAAGCCCTTTCATTTCAGCATAGGTATCCAGTTCATTGAAATAGCTGACACGGAGTGCAAGGTAGGTGTTCGCAAATAGCTTCACCGCCTCAGCCTCTTTGACTCCCATAAATAGGGTATCGATATTTTCTTTAATGGCTCCTTCCTGCAGAAGTGCAGCGAAAGTCTTCGCAAACTGCTCTGCTTCTGGATTACCAATAGCTTCGATTGCAGCATTCTCCTCTTCCCATTTTTTATTCTGTTCCGCAGGAAGCTGCTCTGGATAGCCTACTATAATTCTCGAAGGCCACAAGTTGTCTTCGAGAGCCTTGGACTCGCGCAGGAACTCAGGAGAAAACAAAAGGTTGAACTTCTTGCCGCGGAGAGCAGGATCTGTAAGGAACTTCAGTGCATATTTCACATACAGACTTCTGGTGTAACCTACTGGTATCGTTGACTTTATGACCATTACAGCATCAGGATTGACACTGAGCACAAGTTCAATCACATCTTCGATATTATGTGTATCAAAGAAATTCTTGTGAGGGTCGTAATTGGTCGGTGCGGCAATCACCACATAATCAACATCCTTATATGCTGACGCACCGTCAAGAGTTGCTGTAAGATTCAAATCCTTCTCAGCGAAATATTTCTCGATATATTCGTCCTGTATCGGACTGATTCTTTTGTTGATTTTTTCGACCTTCTCAGGGATGACATCTACAGCTGTCACCTGATGATTCTGCGAGAGGAGAGTCGCTATCGACAAGCCTACGTAACCGGTACCGGCTACTGCTACTTTAATGTCTTTAAAGTCTCTCATATCTATAGTATTCTATATAACCTGATTATCTGTACAATAATACTTTGCATACCATTGTGCAAAGCATCTGAGTCCTTGGCGAAGGGATGTATCCGGTTTGAATCCGAAATCTCTTTCCAAAGGTGTCGTATCTGCAAAAGTGACAGGCACATCTCCTGGCTGCATAGGCACGAGTTCCTTATGAGCATCAAAATCATAATCATCCGGAAGTACTCCAGCAGCAACAAGTTCCTCCTGAAGAATGGTCACGAAATCAAGAAGATTCTCAGGTGAATTGTTGCCAATATTGTAGACAGCATAAGGAGGAACCGGAAGTCCGTCTTCACCATTATGCTTCTCCGGTGCGTGTTGCATCACCCGGACAACTCCTTCAACTATGTCATCTATATATGTAAAGTCGCGTTTGCAGTTACCATAGTTGAATATCTGTATCTTTTCTCCTTTGCGGAGTTTGTCAGTAAAGCCGAAATATGCCATATCAGGGCGTCCGGCAGGCCCGTAAACTGTGAAGAACCTGAGTCCTGTTGATGGTATATTGTAAAGTTTGGAATAGGCGTGAGCCATCAGTTCATTACTCTTCTTGGTTGCCGCATAGAGACTTACAGGATTATCCACCTTATCATCTGTAGAATATGGTACCTTCTTGTTTGAACCATAAACAGACGAAGAGGATGCGTACACAAGATGCTCTACTTCATTGTTGCGACAAGCCTCAAGTATATTGTAAAATCCTATTAAATTGGACTCTATATATGCACCCGGATTGGTAATTGAATAGCGTACGCCTGCCTGAGCTGCAAGGTTGACGACTACCTTTGGCTTATATTTCTGAAAGATATTGTCAATCAATGTTTTGTCAGCAATACTTCCCTTGATGAAAGTCCAGTCTCTGCCGATAGCTTCTATCTCACCAAGTCTCTCATATTTGATATTGACATCATAGTAATCGGTGATGCTGTCTATACCGATAATCTTGACGTCACTGACATCTGCAAACAGTCTCTTTACAAGGTTTGCACCGATGAAACCTGCGGCACCTGTCACCAGGACTGTGCTGCCACAGAGTGGCACATTACACTTCAACATTTGCTTTAAGTGATTCGTTAATTGTGAGCCGTTACTTGTCAAGTATTTCGTACTTGCTGTGACGGCTTTTGTACTCCGGAACTATTTCCTTCATTATCCCGACAATTGCCATATCGTCGAATGTATGGGAAGCCTCCATAAGACGCTCCTCGTTCTTCTTTGCAACTTCATAGTCGTAGTTGCGCACTTTTGCCACCATAATTTTAGGATGTGTAGTAGGAAGTGTTCCTTCCTTGTCGTTGAGAACCTCCTCATAGAGTTTCTCACCGTCACGCAGACCGGTAAATTTAATTTCGATATTGTCGGCACCGGAGAGAGTAATCATCCTTCTTGCAAGATCCACTATCTTCACAGGCTTACCCATATCGAATACGAAAATCTCACCTCCCTTACCCATTGTGCCGGCTTCAAGCACAAGACGGCAAGCTTCAGGTATTAGCATAAAGAAACGGATGATATCCGGATGGGTGACGGTAATAGGACCTCCGGCTTTGATTTGCTCCTTGAATATCGGAATTACACTTCCGTTAGATCCGAGAACATTGCCGAAGCGCGTTGTCACAAACTGTGTAACACCTTTCACCTTGCCTTCCTGAATGGCCTGATTGAGACTCTGGCAGTAGATTTCGCATATACGCTTGCTGCAGCCCATCACATTTGTAGGGTTCACAGCCTTGTCTGTAGAAATCATCACAAATTTGAGAGTGCCGTACTTCACGGCAAGGTCAGCGATTACACGTGTTCCATATATATTGTTCTGTACCGCAATGGCTGGATTATCTTCCATCATCGGTACGTGCTTGTATGCTGCAGCATGGAACACGTATTCCGGTCTGTGCTCCGAAAATATGCGTTCCATGTGCTCCAGATTGGAGATACTTGTCACGATTGTCTCACTTTTGACCGAAGCGAACTTGCGTGTCATCATAAGACGGATATCGTGCATAGGGGTCTCGGCCTGGTCGAGCAGAATCATCTCCGCCGGCTCGAAACGAGCCACCTGACGAACCATCTCAGAGCCTATGGATCCTGCCGCCCCGGTTATAAGGATTCTCCTGCCCTTGAGCAGGCTTCCTATTGCCTCCATATCAACCTCTATCTTCTCACGGGGAAGAAGGTCCTCGATATCAACTTCGTGAAGCTGATTGTGGGTAAGAGGAGACTTGCCATCCCATTCTTCCTCCGAATTCATCATCATAATGCGTATATCCGCATCAAGCAAAGCATCTATCATCTCCTGATTGTTCCTGAAGATTTCGCTTTTGAAAGGAGAAATCAGAAGGGCTTTGACACCGTGGCTTACAAGTTTCTGAATAACATCAGGTCCGTTTTGATAAACAGGCTTTGCCATAAGATATGCTCCTTTCATAGACAAGTCATCGGAAACGAATGCCTGCAATGAATAGCGTTTCTTCTTGATGGACATAATGCTCTTGGCGATACTGATACCGCCAGCCTTGGTGCCATATATGGCTACCGGAAGCGCATTGTCCAGATTGAAAGAATCAAAAAGACGTTTCACAACAATTCGCTCTATCCAAAGCACGAGAGTACTGCAGATGAAAAGCACTAAAGCTGTGTCAAAATGCGGAAAAACCACTGACGACTGCCCGGGGAACAGGGCGTCAGTCAGAAATCCTATAATATAAAAGCCCGAAGAACCACAGAAAGCAGCTGTAGCCACTTTCTGAAGGTCAACGAAAGAGGAGTATCTTACTATTCCCGAATAGGTATGGAAAATCCTGAACGATGCCACAAAAGGTACCAACGCGATAAGCATTGCCAGAACCACAGACCAAAAATGACCGACAATGACTTCGCCTCCCATAGTGACATAATAACCTAAAAAGCCTGAAAAAAATACAATGGCACAATCAAAAATCAAAATGCACCAATAAGGCAGGTTCTTCTGGCTGAAATACCAGTTCGAGATTTGATAAAATGGGTTTACCATAGTTTGTTAGTTTGTTGTTTGCAGCGCATCAATGCTGCAGTTTCCAATTATTTATCCAATTTTCCTTTATTCCACGTCAGCCAATCTGAGATACTCAGGATTGACATAAGCTGTAGCAACAGCAAGAACACCGGGTATTTCAACAAGTATGCGTCGGGATTTCCTTACACGTACTATCTTTCCGGTGACCCCTTCAAAAGGCCCCGACATCACAGTTACCTTCTGTCCCTGACGGAATTTTGACGATACATCATTCAGATATATTATGTCAGAATCGATTTCCTTGGCAACTTTAATGAAGTTATCCATCGCTGCATCAGGCACGACAAGGTACTCCGACGTCGTCCTGTCCCAATAGAAATGAACGCTGGAGCTGTCACAATGAAACTGCATAAAGTCCATTATAGATTTGAAACTCCAATGGACAAAACACAGATTGTTCACTGCCGGAACAAGTTTTTTCGTCTTAGCTCCATTGACCTCAGTCTCGGTCCACTTCATCGGAACAAACGCCCTTACGCCCATATCTTCCAATTGCTTCAGAACTTTCAGTTCCCTGGAATAAGAGACCCTCAGCACATACCATTTGTATTTTTCCCTCTCAAGACGTCTTTTCAATATCATACACGAGGATGGGACACCCGGGGAAGTTTCTTCCGGATGAAAGGCATTGTTATTTGAGTCTGCTCTGACTGGTCTTGCACTATCCAGCAACAAGTCGTCCTTCAGCATTTTGATTAGTTAGTATTAGGGCATCATTTCAAACCCGATAACCATAAGGCTATTTCCTTCGAAATGACATTTTTTTCATATTGGTGTTTAAGAACGGACAACCTGTGGCAATCCGATCCCATATAACTATACCATCCCTTTTCAAGCAGCTTGCAGGCCTTTTCTTTTACGGTATCACCATAAAAGCCTGTCAGAGACGGCAGATTGAGCTGGAATTCTACTCCCATCCCGCGAAGTTCGCCATAAGCAGTTTCATCAAGATAGCGGTAGCGTTCCGGATGGGCAAACAAAGGTTTGTAGCCCATATCCCTTACTTTTCTGAAAATATCGAATATGTTATGAAAAGGATTGTTCGAATAGGTTTCCAACATAAGGAAGCCGTCCTCTCCCACTATCAAATCCCCGGCTTCCAATCTCTTCTCGAAAAGCATATCAATCATATACTCAGCTCCGAGATTCAGCTTGATATTGCCATTATATGCATCGCACAGCGCAGCAAACCGCTTGCGAAGGGCAGATGTTTCGTTCGGCACTTCTTCCATAATATGAGGAGTGCACCACAACTCCGAAACTCCTTGTTCTTCTAAAAATGCAAGCACGGCGAGAGAGTCTTCAAGAGTGGATATTCCATCGTCGACCCCGAAAAGTACGTGGCTGTGACGGTCTGTCATCCCCTTGAGGACTCCACTGTCAAGCAGTGATTTATTTCTATGGAACAAATTCCTTAACACAATGATATAGATAAAAACAATTCTTAACTACTTGGAGTTGCCGTAACCATAGCCGTAACCATAGCCATAACCATAGCCGTAGCTGTAACGTCTGGCGCGCACATCCACTGCATTGAGAATCATTGACATTGACTTATATTTCTTGCTTTCATATAGGTTCTCGAGATATGGAATAGATCTCTTGTCAAACAGACCTGCACGGGCAACGAACAATGTCATATCGACATATTCCGAAATAATTGTTGAGTCTACGACAAGATCAATAGGAGGACAATCAAAGAACACATAGTCGTACTCGGTCTTTACCATTTCTACAAACTTAGCAAACCTTTCGGAAAGCAGAAGTTCTGCCGGATTAGTAGGCAACGCTCCAATAGGGAGGAAGTGGAGATTGTGCTCAATTTCATCTATATTGGACTTGATATTGTCGGTTTGTGCGTAAAGATAAGAGGACAGACCGCTATGAGATATATTCAATGCGCTTGTCAACGTTCCTTTACGAAGGTCCAAATCCACCAAAAGTACTTTCGCATCCTTCAGAGCCATAGTAGCAGCAATGTTGAGACTCGTCAAGGTCTTGCCGGAACCAGGATTGAATGAGGTCAGCATTATAACTTTGGACCCTTTGTTCGCTCCGAGCATTAGGTCTATATTTGTCCTCAAAACTCTATACGCCTCGTTTACAACATCCCTATTACCTTGTTTGACAAGCAGTTTGACTACAGAATCCTCAGTATTATACTTGAATGGAAGCAACTTGCTACGCCCCATTATTGATTGTACCTTAGGTATCTCCGCGAGTATTGGCATAGACACCCTCTTCAAGTCGTCCCTTGTCTTTACTGTAGTGTCCAGCATCTTCCTTAAGAAGAAATATCCGAAAGGCATTCCCATTCCAAGTACAAGAGCTACAAGCAGTATCATCTTTGTATTAGGATCAATCGGAGCATCTGAACCGTTAGGCAACATCAACACCCTCGTATTTCCGACATTTACCAGTGCGGCAAGCTCATTTTCCTCACGTTTCTGCAATAAGAACATATAAAGTTCGGAAATAATCTTCTGCTGTCGTTCTATAGAAAGAAGACCTAATTCCACTCCTGAACTTGCAGAAATCCTGGCCAGAATCTGCTTTTCCTGTGACTCGATTTTACCTTTCTGCAATTCAAGGGTTGCAATTGCATTTTCAACAGAACTTAGGATTGCAACTCTTAGAGATGAAACCAAAGAATTGAGGTCTGCAACTATAGGGTTGCTCTCGGAACTCGCCGACGCCAGACGGTCTCTTTTCAATACAATAGAATTGTATTCTGAAATCTGTGAATCAATCGAAGTATTATCCAAGCCAAGATTTGATGGAATGAGACTCATACTGTTTGCCGGATCATTCAGATATTCTTTGATATAGTTTGCAATTGTAAGCTTGTTGTTGATGTCAAACGCCAATTTTGAATATTGAGAAGACTCCGATATATATGCCTGAGCCGAAGCCTGCATATCGGACAGATTATTCGTCTCCTTATATTTCTTGAGAGCATCCTCGACAGTGCTCAACTCCTGCTCTATGACAACCAGACGCTCGGATATGAATTCTGATGTGTTTACAGAAGATTTGTTCTTATTGCTCACCCAAGTTTCATTATAAACATCTACAAGAGCCGTAAGAATAGCTGATGAACGCTGAGGGAAATGGTCTTTGTGCGTCATATTAATGACTGTGGTCTCTTTTCCTACAAGGGATATATTCAATCCCGCGCAATATGCCTTGGCTCTTGCCATACTGTTCGCCCACGATACGGTAATGTCGTATTTGAAATCATCAATATTTGATTTCGGATATATCACAAGAATTCCGGCAGGAGTCTGTATAGAATCTCCAAGTTTTCCTTCAACGACACTCTCCAACTCCTCTCCCCTCAGTTTAAACTCGGAAAGAGCTACTTTGCCGTTACCAAGATTCCTTATCCTCAGAGAGAACGATGAGACCGGATTGTCCCCTGCAAGCTTCATTTCCACAGGCGAATTCTGATAGAGTTCGACATTTCTGAAATGCTGCCTTTCTACATATTTTGCTTCAAGACCAAGTCGCTCTACAACTTCTTGCATAAGGTCTGGCGAATTGAATGCCTCGATTTCATTCATAACAGAATTGCCGCCACGCATTCTCATCATACCTGCAGAGGCAACTCCAAGGTTTCTGAGAGTCGCATCCTGATTACTCTCATCCACGAGTACCTTCATTGATCTCTGATATGTCTTCTGCGAACGATAAAGATAAAAAACTGCAAATGTAAGGCACACGACCAATGATATGACATACCACACCTTATGGTTCAATATCATATCGAAAATGTCTGACAACTGGATTTCCGATTCATTTACATCCTGGTAAGATTTATTGTTGAAATCTGTCTGATTATTCATCGCCATATCGTATTCAATTTGAACTATATACTATTAAATTCTTGAAGAGTAGATTCTATTACTTAAGAAGAACACTTATAAGAATCGACGCTATGGATGCTACCAATGAGCCTCCTGAAAGGATTATACTCGTAAGCCTCAATCCCTTGTCATCGACTGTAGACTGGCGAGCCTTGACCTGACTCGGCTCTACATATATGACATCGTTCTGCTGCAGATAATAAGCTGGAGACTTGAACATACTGACGTCGCATAGATTTACTTCATACATCACTCTTTCACCTTCTTTTTCTCTGATTACAGTGACATTTTCTCGTTGTCCGAATATTGTAAGGTCGTTGGCAAGACTGATAGCCTGTAGAATAGTAACCTTATCACCCTGTATGGTATATGTGCCCGGGGAATTGACTTCACCCAATACCGATATTTTGAAATTCATAAATTCGACAGTCACCACTGCATCATTGATATATCCACCTTCAGAGAGCAAATCTGCTATATGGTCAGCCAATTGCCAGCGTGTCATACCTTTGACTTTTATTCCTCCTAATACTGGGAAATTGATAGTACCGTCATTATCAACAACATAGCCTGACAACTTCTGAGAGCCTCCAGCTCCTGTAATCTCTCCCGCCTGATAACTGACAATCGGAAGGTTGAACATAGATACAAGCTCCGGATTTCGTCCGGAAACAATGATAGAAAGCATATCTTTCGGTTCAATCACGATTCCGGCGTGGCGGTCCACCGCTTCCGGGTTGTCGAGAATCTTGTTCTGAAAATAAGCAATGTTTTTAACTGAGCCGCAGGAAGTCAGTAGCAACATAACGGCAACAAGAGCCGAATTGAAAATCTTATATCTCATCGTGGCAGTTTTTATCATTTTTACAAAAATATATCAAAATCTTGGAAAACACAACGAGGCCTCCTGTTTTTTAAAACAGAAGACGCACAATATAAAACTAGTCTATTCATTGGCATAAAAATATTTAACACACACATTAAAAAAAATATTGTGGAGATGGGCGGACTCGAACCGCCGTCCAAACACCGCACCGAGCGGCTTTCTACACGCTTAGTCTGACTTTGGTTTTCGTCGCAAGACTGCCGCCAGACAGGCTAACTTGCGCTTATCGGTTAAATCTTGACAGCCCCTAACCGAATCAGGACTGAGCAGGTCGCTTGAATGATACCCCGTATGCCGTACATAGCAACCGACAAAGTCCGGCGGGATACTCGTCAGCGCCGCATCCTTGGCGGCGGTGATTAAGGTAGTGTGCTTTGCAGACTACGCAGCGAGTGCATAATTGTTGTTGCCAACTAAAGTTTTGAAAGCTGAGATTTACGGGCAAACTTCCGACGCCCGACGTGCTTACCGTCCAATGTCAGATGCTGTCAAAACCAAAACATCCCCTTGAACATTTCTG
>Tibetan_p1__coassemble_553_pt1 | contig 18838 bp, 19 predicted proteins | sample Tibetan_p1__metabat2_high_PE_033 | metagenome-assembled genome bin Tibetan_p1
TCCGCGTTGTGTTACCCTTTCTTGTGATTGGGATTGCAAAGGTACGACAAAAATCTTTACTTCCAAATTTTTTTGCAGTTTTTTTACGAAAAAGTGCAAAATTTCTTCAAAAAAATGCAAAAACCCCCGTTTTCTGCCTAAAATCGGGGGTTGGGCTTCATTAAATTTCTTTGGAAAAACTATTCTCCATACAGATATTTATGCTGTTCCGGTGTAAGAGAGTCGATGGTGCAACCCCAGAAAGCGAGCTTGCGGCTTGCAACTTCTCGGTCAATCTCCTTTGGAACATCGTTAATCATATTTCCTTTTTCTCTGCTGATGCTGTTTTTGTGTTCTACAAGATATTTTGCAGAAAGAGCCTGGATTGCAAAAGACATATCCATTATTTCTGCCGGATGTCCGTCTCCAGCTGCGAGGTTTACAAGACGACCTTCTGCGATTACATATATCTTATTACCATTTGCGAGTTTGTACCCAATTATGTTCTTTCTTGCAGGGGCGGTTTCTACAGCAATATCCCTGAGCCTTGCCACATCCACCTCGCAATCGAAGTGTCCGGCGTTGCAGCATATTGCTCCATCCTTCATACGCAGGAAATGTTTTTCTGTAATGACATTGTCACAGCCGGTGACCGTGATGAACATATCACCGAGAGCGGCAGCGTCATCCATTTTCATAACTTTGAAACCATCGATAACGGCTTCCATTGCCTTGATAGGGTCTATTTCCGTAACGATTACTTCTGCTCCGAGGCCTTTTGCTCTCATCGCTACACCTTTGCCGCACCATCCGTATCCAGCTACGACTACTGATTTTCCTGCAACTATGAGATTTGTTGTGCGGTTGATTCCATCCCATACTGACTGACCAGTTCCGTAGCGGTTGTCAAACAAATGCTTCGAGTCTGCATTATTCACAAGCATCATAGGAAATTCGAGCTCTTTCGCCTTGTTGAGTGTGATAAGCCTCAAAATTCCAGTAGTTGTTTCTTCGCATCCTCCTAATACTTCAGGAATCAGGTGCCTGTATTCGGTATGCATAAGATTGACAAGGTCACCACCATCGTCAATGATTATATTAGGTCCAACTTCAAGAACACGTCTTATATGCTCTTCATATTCTTGAGCGGTAGCATCATACCAAGCGAATACGTTCAGACCAGCTTTTACAAGTGCAGCTGCAATATCGTCTTGGGTGGAAAGAGGATTACTTCCTGTAATATACATTTCTGCGCCGCCGGCAGCAAGAACTTCGCAAAGATATGCGGTTTTCGCTTCAAGGTGTACAGACAAGGCCACTTTCATACCTTTGAAAGGAAGGGACTCGCTGAATTCCTTTTCAAGTCCGTTCAGTAGAGGCATATGGTGTTTTACCCATTCAATTTTCAATCTGCCATCTTGCCAGAGTTGTGGATTTCTGATTTCGCTTGCCATAAATATTCCTTAATTTTTCTCCTTATATGGAAAATGTTGTACTTTTGTGTGATTTTCGGTCGCAAAGATAGTCTTTTTTGACCACAAAAATCCGAATTCTGCCACAACGGTTTCTTTTTGACCAAAAGACAGTCAACGGGTTTTGGGATTTACCGGTCTTACCGGTATTTTTGTGTTTCACTCCAAAATTTGGAACAGGAGTGACAAACGAAGTATAACAAAATAAAGTAAGAAAAATGGGACTTCTTAACGGAAAAGTTGCCCTTATCACAGGGGCTGCAAGGGGTATCGGTAAGGCGATAGCATTGAAATACGCTTCAGAAGGAGCAGACATCGCATTCACTGATCTCGTAATCAATGAAGCTGCTGAAGAGACAGTTAAAGAAATAGAGGCATTGGGCGTGAAAGCAAAGGCTTATGCTTCGAATGCCGCTGATTATGAGCAGACACATACTGTAGTTTCAGAGATTCTTAATGAGTTCGGTCATATTGATATTCTTGTAAATAATGCAGGTATCACTAAGGATGGACTTATGATGAGGATGACAGAGTCACAGTGGGATGCCGTACTTACTGTAAACCTCAAATCCGCATTCAATTTCATTCACGCTTGTACTCCTATTATGGCGAAACAGCGTTGTGGAAGCATTATCAATATGTCATCTGTAGTAGGTGTATCTGGAAATGCCGGTCAGTGTAATTATTCAGCATCCAAGGCTGGTCTTATCGGATTGGCAAAGTCAATTGCAAAGGAAATGGGGCCAAGAGGAATCCGTGCAAACTGCATTGCTCCGGGATTTATTATCACTGATATGACAAATGCTCTTCCTGAAAAGGTTCGTCAGGAGTGGGAGACCAAAATTCCTCTCAGACGCGGAGGAACTCCAGAGGATGTGGCTAATGTAGCATTGTTCCTTGCAAGTGATCTTTCTTCATATGTAAGTGGACAGGTTATACATTGTTGTGGAGCGATGAATTGTTAGGTTTTTCGCAGGTGAAATACATCGCATTTATGCGTGACACAAGCCGGATAGGGATGACTTGTCACTTTAAAGTCATCCCTATCCGGCTTTTTCAGCGGAAGCAAGATCTGATTATTTCTGTCACACTTTTCTCTTTTAATCATCAATATCAAGTTTTAATATTTTTTCTCAAGAATTCATCACATATATTTGCAGCCGATGGCTCAAGGCTTGAGCAGTTGAATATAAAACTTATGATTATGGTTTCGGGACGAATCGGAAAAGAATTTCTGGGCTATTACTTGCAGGCTCTGGCGGATGTGGTTATGCCTCGCTCCTGTATCGTGTGCGGGAGGCGGCTTGAGTTGAAGGAAAGGAGCATCTGCATCTATTGTTACAGTGATATTCCGTTTACGCGATTCGAGTTGCGTAGCCGGAATCCGATGGCCGACAGATTGAATGAGTTGATTGAGAAGGGGAGGAATGAAGGCGGCTCTTGCCCGGAACCATATTCATTTGCATTGGCGTTGTTTCATTTTAGCCATAATGCGAATTACCGCAAAATACCATATAACCTGAAATATAAAGGCAATATAATGGTAGGGAAGTATTTTGGGAAGTTATTGGGAGATAGAATAAGGAATTGTGTGTATCTTGACGGTGTAGATGCAGTAATTCCTGTTCCTCTGCATTGGCTCAGGAAGATTTCAAGAGGATATAATCAGGCAGAGGTTATTGCTGAAGAAATAGCTTCAAGTATCGGGGCTGTTTTAAGGACTGATATATTGAAGAGAAGCAGAAGAACAAAGACTCAGACAAAGTTGGATGTCAGAGGTAAGCTGAAAAATGTTTCAGGGGCTTTTTCTGTAAGGGATGGAGTAAGAACAGATGGAGTCTCTCACATTCTTCTTGTTGATGATGTCTTTACTACCGGTGCTACAGTATATTCTTGTTTTGAGGCTTTGCGCAGAATTTTTCCTTCTTCTGTACGCATCAGTGTTTCTTGCCTTTCTTTTGTCGGATAATGATTTTGCTTCTGGGAATGAAGTAATATCTTACTATGTCATCCGCGACTTTCTGGCTTTTGGCTACAACGATGTCTGCTTTTTTGCAGGCTCTTTTATAACGTATATTATAATAATGTCTTTGCAACCAGTTGTAACGGTGTTCTCTGCTTTGAAGAAAGCTTAAGTCATTTACTTCAGCGACTTTGCGCCCTGATATTTTGATGATGTAGTGTCTCATTTTAAAGTGTGATGTAGCATCTGAATCTGTCCTGTCCCGCGGACTTTCAATGTGTTATATTTACAAAATTATATTATTTTTGCGATTTGAAGACTCTATTATAGGAATAATCATCATAAAATTCGTTTATATAGGAATAAGGTCTTCTATACGTATTTTTAATTTTCTCATTTCCGCCCGCCCACAAAGGCGTTGTCTCAAACTATATTGCTGCCATTGCACCGGCAGATGGATTGCCTTATTATATGGTAATTGTAGAAGTATAGCTGAGTTAATGACGTGATGGTAGGATGTAATGATTTGCAAAATGAAGACTGTACCGTTTTAAAAAGGTTTCGCAAGTTGGTACAAATCTTTCAATATTAACAGAATACGATGCTTGCGGAACTAAAATAATGATATTGTAATGCTACGGTTACTGGCTATTATGCTTTTTTTGTTGTTTATAGTGTATCACGAGGCAGGCTCGCAGAATGTTGTTACTCCACAACACGTAAGTATGTCCATAGATACTGATTTTATGCAGATGAGGCATAATGGAATCCCTAACTTCCGCTATCATTATGATGATTTTCTTCAGTATACTCCAGGTGTCGCCCTTCTTGGAATGAAAGCCTTTTCTGTGCCGGGAATGACTAAGGTCGGACGTTTTGCTGTTTCGACCGCATTTTCTACAGCGATTATGGTTGCAGTGGTTAATGGTGTGAAATATACCATTAAAAGGCTGAGGCCAGACTTTTCCACTCATAATTCATTTCCTTCCGGACATACTGCAACTGCTTTTATGATAGCGACTTTACTTCATAAAGAGTATGGGTGGAAATATCCGTGGATAAGTATTCTTGGATATACAGCAGCCGGATTAACGGGTATATCCAGAGTCTTGAATAACAGACATTGGGTAAGTGATGTGGTGGCAGGGGCGGCTACCGGAATAGGTAGCGTTCACCTTGGATATTATCTTGCCGGACTTATTTTCAAAGACAGGTACTTTAGAGAAGAATGGTATGACGAGCCTTTTGTATACAATCCAGGTGAAAGAGGATATTGGAGCGCGGAAATGGATTGCGGAAGACGCTTTATCTTAGGTAGTCTGAAAGATAAAAATACATCAATGCTTCCTTACCGTGGCGCAAAAGCAGCTGTCGGGCTGGAGATTCCAGTTGTATATATGGTCGGTGTGTCTGTCGATGCCGGATTAAGTTCTCTCATTTTTCGTGATAATACCTCGTTCAATGTGTATAGTGCTCTTGGTGGTGTGTACTGGAGTATTCCTTTTGCACGCGTTTTCGAATTTCAGGCGAAGGCGGCAGTCGGTTATGCCTGGCATAAGTTGGGACGGGGACTTGATTTTTTGACGCAGATTTCGATAAATTTGTTTACAGGTCATAATTTCAGGATAAAAGGTTTTGCTGAGTATGAGACCTTCAGATTTAGTGGCATACATCCTATGTTGAACTCCTTTGTTGTTGGTTGGGCGACAGGATTTTCGTGGTAACCAAGCTTTTACGCGGTATATTTTCTTGAGGATTGTGTTATGTGTGAATTTATTTTTATGAATATACAAAAAATATCTTATCTTTGCAGAGGATTGCTCTGGTGTTGGAATCGGTAGACAAGAGGGACTTAAAATCCCTTGCTCTGAAAAGGGCGTACGGGTTCGACCCCCGTCCGGAGCACATAAGACAACCTTCACAGGTTGTCTTTTTCTTTTTTAGCAATGTTATTCCGACATATTCGGTATAATTGCCAAAAGTGTCAATTATATCACATATTCTTTCGACTTACGACCATCTAGTTTTGTAAATGCTTTAAAGTTATACATCACCTCCAAAAGTATTTGTATATTTGTCATTATAACAAGTAATGAAGTTTTGGGTATTTAAAATACTGACTAATAATGAAAATTGTTTTTCTGGATGCGGCTACAATGGGTGATGTCTCATTCGCACCGATTGAATCTTTAGGAGAACTTGTCCTTTATGACAATTCAACTCCGGAACAAGCTATAGAGAGGGTTTCTGATTGCGATGTGCTGATTATCAATAAGATTAAAGTGGACAGAGTTTTGATTGACTCTGCATTGTCGCTGAAACTGATATGCGAGGCAGCTACTGGTGTAAATAACATCGATTTGGAATACGCGGTCCAAAAGGGCATACCGGTAAGAAATGCGGTAGGCTACTCTACCGATTCTGTGGTGCAGGCTACATTTATGCATATCCTGTCGCTTGCGGGCAATGCTCATTATTTTGACAAAGCAGTAAAATCAGGTTCATATTCATCCTCGGGATTGTTTACCGATGTTACGGAGAACTGGAACGAACTCGCTGGTAAGACCATAGGTATAATCGGCCTTGGAAATATCGGTAGCAGGGTGGCGAAGGTTGCCGAGGCATTTGGAATGAGAGTTGTCTATTATTCGACATCCGGGACTTCGCATTGCAAGGATTATCCGAGTCTGCCTATAGAGGAATTGCTGAAAATTTCAGATATAGTGACAATACACGCACCTCTAAACGAAAAGACTTGTGGCTTACTGGATTCCGGGAGGCTTCGTTTGATGAAGAGTAATGCCATTCTTGTCAATATGGGAAGAGGAGGAATTGTTGATGAAGCTGCCTTGGTGGAGGCTGTGGATTCCGGGTGCATTGCAGGTGCCGCCTTTGATGTATTCTCTTCTGAACCACTGCCTGCCGACAGTCCTCTTTTGAAATCATCTCATCCTGAAAGGTTTAGATTTTCACCGCATATAGCTTGGGCCAGTGTTGAGGCGAGAGAAAGACTGGTTTCCCAGATTGCAACCAATATTTCTTTGGGCTGGTAGGCTGACAATTTGTCTTGTGAAAATTTAAATTCTGCCATATAGTCCGATGGCATAAATGTTGCTGATTCTAAATATGTTGTTTGATTTAGAATTATTAAAAATTATAACTATGATTTCAACTAATTTGCAGAAAGCTATCAACGATCAGATTACCGCTGAGCTTTGGTCATCAAATCTTTACCTATCAATGGCATTTTCTCTAAAGAAAGAGGGCTGGGACGGATTTGCAAACTGGATGGAGAAACAGGCTCTTGAAGAAAGAGAGCATGCCATCACTTTGGCAAACTACCTGATTAAAAGAGGTGGAGATGCAAGAGTTTCTATGGTAGATGTTGTTCCTGAAAAGTGGGGTAGTGTCCTTGAAACTTTTGAACACGTATACCAGCACGAGTGCCACGTCTCAGAGCTTGTTGACAAACTTGTTGATGTAGCGGCTGCAGATAGGGATAAGGCTTCTCAAGACTTCCTTTGGGGATTTGTGAGAGAGCAGGTTGAGGAAGAGGCTACTGTTTTGGGTATAGTAGAAAAAATCAAGAAAGCTGGAGAGCAGGGCTTGTTCTTTATTGATGCTCAGCTTGCAAAGAGATAGTATCGGTTTTTCCGAAGTTGGAATATTTTTCCGGCAATTCAGCTGAAGCGATACTGAACGATATGACCTCAAGATTTTGCGATTTGCATTTGAATGGCAGATTTGCGGAATCTTGAGGTTTTTTTGTCTTGACAGATTCCTGATAATGTTGATTATGATTTGTATATCAGCATTGTTAAATTGACTTTTGTGAGTATCTTTGTGTTGTGTTAAATCAATTTGTTATGGAAAAGCTAATTGTTATCGACTCTTGTATGAGACCGGAGTCGAGGACTAGGATTATATTGGAAGCAGCTAAAGAGGTTCTTTCTAAAAGGTATGAGGTGGAAATTATTGATGTCAATGCCCTGAATCTGCCTCCGGTTACTCCGGAAGTCTTGCTTCAAAGATCTTCGGGAGTAGTTCCTGAACAAACGGTGGAAATTGCTCGCAAGATTGCTGCAGCAGACCGCCTTTTGGTTGCTTCTCCGTTTTGGGATATGAGTTTCCCTGCTGTTCTCAAAGCTTTTTTTGAGAATATGTCCTTGTTTGGCGTTACTTTTACGGATAATGGAAAAACTTGTACCGGGTTGTGTCGTTGCCGTAAGGTAATGTATATTACTACAAGAGGTATGAATATCCATACCGGAGAGGTTCGGGATCAGGGTACATCTTATCTTAAGGCTCTTTCCACTCTTTGGGGACTGGGAGAGGTTATTACTATTGCCGCTGAGAATCTGGATTATATGTATGAATCCGAGGCACGCGCCAAAGTGCTTGAAACAGCCAGTCTTGCCCGTGCCATATCCAAGGAATTCTGAATTAGCTGAGTATATAATTTTTGACAGGAGTCGGTTTCGATTGTCACTATGCAGAACATTTCCCGTTGTGTTTGCATCTCAGGTGAAATCAATCACTTGAGTATTTCATTCAATTCGTCCCAAGGAACTGTGACTTTTGTGATTCCGACTACGTATGGTCCGATTTCATATCTGCCATAGATGTAGGTGATTCCAACTTCTGTTACATAGAAGTTTCCATTCGGCTCGATTTCTTTTACAAATAGCATTTCATATGCTTCCGGGTCTTCGTATGCTTCTTTAAGGTGTGATGACAGCAGTTGTGACATTGTGTTTTCCCATCCGGATTTGAAGATGTCATCAGCAGTGATGACCTTGCCGCTCTTGAGGTCAAATACTATAGCTTCTTCCGAGTCTATTCCGTGGGCTCCTCCTGTAAATCCATAGCGATATATGCTGTAACTTTGCAAACCGTTGTACTTTTTGAGGAATTTGGCATTAATTCCTTCAACCCAACTGAAAGACGCTCCCCATTCTTCTTCTTGACCGAACTCTTTCCATTCTTCGAGATTTGAATCTCTGTAATTGAGGATTGCCTCTTGTTTATATTCATTTATTATGGAGGATATTCCGGATTGTTTGTATTCTTTGCCGAAAATCACCGAAGTTATGCTGTTTTGAATATTCCGGAGAGCTTCGTCTTTGAGACCTCCTACGGGAAATTCAAGACTGGCTGAGAATTCGAATGTGCCAGGACATCCTTCGCAAAGTGCAGCTGTATCGTTGTCCTGGATGGTTTCTGTACGTATATCATAGTTGTTCCTGCAACCGGAAATTATGGTGGCCATAATGGTCATAAAGAAAAAAAGACGTGCTTTCATATATATTGTCATTTGTGCTTTATACGCTTTATTGTGGTCGTTTGTCAAAGTTATGTAATTTTTTTAAATACTCCAAGATGTTGAATTTCAGCTTTTTTTGTTGGTCTTTGAAAAATAATTCGTATATTTGCAGCCCCAATTTTGGGAAAAATTACATAAATTAAAGATTTACAAACATTTATGCCTACAATTCAACAATTAGTTCGCAAAGGACGCGAGGTTATCGAATCTCAGAGCAAATCTCGCGCGTTGGATGCTTGTCCTCAGAGAAGAGGAGTATGCGTACGTGTGTACACTACTACACCTAAGAAACCTAACTCAGCAATGCGTAAGGTTGCCCGTGTACGTCTTACTAACTCTAAAGAGGTCAACGCGTACATTCCTGGCGAGGGCCACAACCTTCAGGAGCACTCAATCGTGCTTGTTCGTGGAGGCCGTGTGAAAGACCTTCCAGGTGTGCGTTACCACATCCTTAGAGGAGCTTTGGATACTGCAGGTGTCGATGGAAGAACAAATTCACGTTCTCTCTACGGTACCAAGAGACCAAAGAAATCTAAGAAGTAATTCATTAATTAATTATCACCTTTAATTTTCTACAAAAAATGAGAAAAACGAAGCCTAAGAAGAGGATTCTACTTCCTGATCCTAAGTTTCACGATGTGAATGTTACTCGTTTCGTGAACAATCTTATGTTGCAGGGAAAGAAGAGTATCGCGTATTCTATTTTTTACGATGCCATTGATATGGTAGGCGAGAAGATGAAAGATTCTGACAAGGCTCCTCTGGATATATGGAGGAAAGCTCTCGAGAATGTGACACCTCAGGTTGAGGTTAAGTCACGCCGTATCGGTGGAGCTAACTTCCAGGTGCCAATGGAGGTTCGCCCGGAAAGGAAGATTTCTCTTTCAATGAAGAATATGATTGTCTTCGCCCGCAAGCGTTCCGGCCACTCTATGGCAGAAAAACTTTGCGCTGAGATCATCGCAGCATATAACTGCGAAGGCGCAGCATTCAAGAGAAAAGAAGATATGCACAGAATGGCAGAGGCTAACAAGGCTTTTGCGCACTTCAGATTCTAATCCCCGGAAAAGACAATGGCAAGAGATCTTAAATTCACCAGAAACATCGGTATCATGGCTCACATTGATGCCGGTAAGACAACAACCTCAGAGCGTATTCTCTATTATACAGGTAAAACCCATAAGATTGGAGAGGTTCACGAGGGTGCTGCTACTATGGACTGGATGGTGCAGGAGCAGGAGCGCGGTATCACTATTACTTCCGCAGCTACGACTGCTTTCTGGAAGTACAAGGGGGATACATATCAGATTAACCTTATCGACACTCCGGGTCACGTTGACTTCACTGTCGAGGTTGAGCGTTCGCTCCGTGTACTCGATGGAACCGTTGCTACTTTCTGTGCAGTAGGACGCGTTCAGCCACAGTCTGAGACCGTATGGCGTCAGGCTGACAAATATGGCGTTCCTAAGATTGCTTATATCAACAAAATGGACCGTGTAGGTGCTGACTTCCTTGCTGTCGTAGAAGAGATCAAGGAGAAACTCGGTGCCAGAGCAATTCCTATCTGTCTCCCTATCGGATCAGAGGATAAGTTCCAGGGAATCGTTGACCTTATTGCAAATAAGGCAATGATTTATGACGGTACAGACTCTCTCGTTAACTACACCCTCGAGGATGTTCCTGCAAATATGGCAGACGAGGTTGCTATGTGGAGAGAGAAACTTGTTGAGGCTGCTGCAGAGTACGACGAGTCTCTTATGGAGAAGTTCTTCGAGGATCCAGATTCTATTTCAGAGGATGAGATCATCGCTGCTCTCCGTAAAGCTACTATCGATATGTCTGTTGTTCCTGCTTGCTGCGGTTCGTCATTCAAGAACAAAGGTGTTCAGTTCCTTCTTGACGCAGTTATGCGTTACCTTCCTTCTCCACTTGACGTGGCATCTATCAAGGGTATCAACCCAAGAACAGGTGAGGAAGAGCATCGTAGTCCAAGCGTTAAAGAGCCATTCAGCGCGCTCGTGTTCAAGATTGCTACAGACCCATTCGTAGGTCGTCTCGCATTCATCCGTGCTTATTCAGGCCGTCTTGATGCAGGTTCATACGTACTTAACACCCGTTCTGACAAGAAAGAGCGTGTTGCACGTCTTTATCAGATGCACTCTAACAAACAGAATCCTATCGAAGCTGTAGAGGCAGGAGATATTTGTGCAGCAGTAGGTTTCAAGGATCTTCGTACAGGTGATACCATCTGTGTTGAGACAAATCCAATCACTCTTGAGTCTATGGAGTTCCCAGATCCAGTTATCGGACTTGCAGTAGAGCCTAAGACTCAGAAGGATCTTGACAAGCTTGGTATTGCGCTTGCAAAACTGGCAGAAGAGGACCCTACATTTACAGTCAAGACTGACCACGAAACAGGACAGACTGTCATCAGCGGTATGGGTGAGCTTCACCTCGACATCATCGTTGACCGTCTTCGCCGTGAGTTCGGTGTAGATATTAACCAGGGTGCACCTCAGGTGAACTACAAAGAGGCTATCACTCAGACTGTTCAGCACCGTGAAGTATTCAAGAAACAGACCGGTGGACGTGGTAAGTTTGCAGATATCATCGTTGAAATCGGACCTGCTGATGAGGGAGTTACCGGACTTCAGTTCGTAGATGAAGTGAAAGGTGGTAACGTTCCTAAGGAGTTCATCCCATCAGTTGAAAAAGGTTTCAAATCGGCTATGGCCAATGGTGTGCTCGCTGGATACGAGGTTCCTTCTTTGAAGGTAACACTCAAAGATGGTTCATTCCACCCTGTCGATTCAGACCAGCTTTCATTTGAAATCTGTGCTCGTCAGGCATTCCGTCACGCTTGCCCTAAGGCCAGACCGGTTCTTCTTGAGCCTATTATGAGCCTTGAGGTTGTAACACCTGAGGATTATATGGGTGACATTGTCGGAGACCTTAACCGTCGTCGCGGTCAAATCAACGCAATGGACTCAACAGTGGGTGCGCGTATCGTAAAAGCATACGTTCCACTTGCCGAGCAGTTTGGTTACGTAACCATCCTTCGTACAATTTCTTCTGGACGCGCAACAAGCACAATGACCTTCGACCACTATGCCGAAGTTCCTGCTAACCTTGCTAAGGAAGTTATCGAGAAGAGCGGTTATACCAACTCTGATGACGACGAATAATTGTTTAACTGAATTCAACGAAAATTGATATGAGCCAAATAATAAGAATTAAACTCAAATCATTCGACCATATGTTGGTTGACAAGTCTGCAAAGAAGATCGTTGAGACAGTGTCTGCTACAGGAGCTCGTGTAAACGGACCTATTCCGCTTCCGACTCACAAGAAGATTTTCACTGTCAATCGTTCAACCTTCGTAAACAAGAAGTCTCGCGAGCAGTTCGAGCTTGACTCTTTCCGCCGTCTTCTTGACATCTACGATGCAACTCCTAAGACTGTTGACGCGCTTATGAAACTTGAGCTTTCAAGTGGAGTAGAGGTTGAAATCAAACTCAACTAAGATTTTCATTTTGCTCTTGTAGAATAAATTTGGAGCGAATAGAAATATTTTATTATATTTGCATTCCCGTTCGGTACGAGTACCGTTCGGGAGCAAATATTAAAGTTCAGGTCCCATAGCTCAGTTGGTTAGTAGCACCTGACTCATAATCAGGGGGTCGCAGGATCATGCCCTGCTGGGACCACAAAAAATCAAGCAGTTACGATATTTCGTGACTGCTTTTTTTGTGATTCGTACGCCACGAACATACTCTAACGGGTGCAAGTCGCCAAACCAAATGCAATCAAGCTTGCTTCAATTGCTGAGGTGCGAAGCAATCACTGCAAATGGTATCACTGGGAAAAGAATGTATTCGGTATATATTTCGAAACACAAATCCCTAAGTACATAAACCACGCTTATGCACTCAGAAAGTCTGATTAGCGTGCTTAGAGGTGATAAAAAGAATACCCCTGAGCACGGCGAAAGATCTCCAGGACTGTATGATACAATTTTCCGTGCTCGAAGGTTTGGAAAATAACCAAATTTTCCAGCCAGCCAGTCAGTCTATTCATTGCAACGTCTTTTACAGGATTCAAGGCTAAATACACTTATGCAGAAGCATATCTACCTCAATGCTATTGTGTATAAACTCCAGAAGAAACAGATGCTCCCTCTATCATATGTCAAAATACAAATTTTCAGATGGCATATAAAAGATGATTTTCATAAGTTTTCATACCTTTATAGTATAGTTATATGAGTAAAAGATGATGAAACGACTGACAAAGTGGATTCTATATTCAGCTTTACTACGATAAGACACCTGTAACCATCCCAATAGGGGAGAGTGTTGAACTGCATTTCACAAACCAATATGACAAGGATGCACTGTTACCGGTTACAGAATCTTCGAAGTCAGTCAGAAACTGATGTTAGAAATATATGTCAGAAACCTACGCCGACAGGAACAGACGTACCTGTGGCAGTTGTCGCTCCGTGTGGCCAGCTGATGTACCCGTTTATCGTCATAAAAGTGCCTGGATAATAGTAGCCTTTGGAGTGAAACCATCTGTGTATTTTCCCGCCAATCTGTTTCTGGTTCTTGGTGAAGTATTCCGCAGAATGACTGCCAGCAACAGACGCTTCCAAATCTCTTCCAGGTCCATACAGTTCTGCACGGAATCCGCGTAGTGTAGCGTTTTTTCCTCCAATCTTGGACGGGTCGCTATGCAGAACATCCAGTTTGAATATTGTAGCAATACCGTTTGCAATGTAAAAAGGTGCCTCTGTAGCGTGAGTTTTATTGTCATTTACATTGTTGAATATCGGATAGTACTTGGGATTTCCGTGTATAATAAAGTCGCAATCGTTTATTGAAGAAGCCAGGCATCCGCTGAATTTTCCTGAAGTGCTGACGCTCCACGAACCCTGATTCACGTTTGCGAGTGACACTGCAACATCATCAGCGCACGAAGGGATCCACGCAGGATAATATCCCACTCCAAGTTGCTCTTTGGGTCTTGACATATCCATCAGTTCTATCTTGCCGCTGAATCTCGGATATGGAACATATGACTTTGCCGCATATGTAAGCGTGTGGTAGGAATTGTCCGTGCATCGGATCATCATCTGGTTTCCGCCGAGTATAGTTTCCGCCTCGTATATCGGTTCAATCCAGACACTTATATTTCGGGCATCTGCCCTGTCGTCTATGAGATTGAATTTGCTCCAATCCGGTTGTATGTGCAGGACATTAACATTGTTTCCTGTGGACATCGCTTGATAAGACATCCTGTCGCACCATCTCCGGCTGTCATCCGGAATTACCCAGTTTCCCTGTGTATCCGTGTATTCTATATTTGAAAAGATTCTGTAGAATTCACCGTTTTTTTGTTCTATAACACCGGTTCCGGGACGTGGTCTGCCTGTTCCGGGATCAATTTCCGCCGGGGTGGCAATGGTTTTTGAACCGTCATATACGCCGACTCTGAAATTAAGGCCAAGAGGATTTTCTATATATGCGTATAGTTTCTTGTCTGCAGGATTTTTCTTGAAAATGATGGGCCAGGCTTTGTCATAGACGTTTACCTTTACATATTTGACAAGAACAGCATCTCCATTATATTTGTCATCGCTTTTGATTGCCAATATGACACATCCGCAGGATCCTCCATTGCTACCAGGGGAGTGTATTCCGTTAATTGCCTTGTTCGAAGTAATATGTATACCTGTCATCTTCCGTCCTCTTACATTTTCCTCTTTCAGACGGTAATTGATGGCGGATGCCCCAAGGGTTGACTTTTCTGTATATTGTCTGCCGTTTTCATCAAAGAATACGCCTGCCGGGGCATATTCAACACTATATCTGAGATTGGCGTGGTTGCCTGATTCTGCAGAGATGAATATCATATCTTCGACTCCCTTGATTACGTCCGCTTCATCCTTGTCAGTATGTATTTTCCCTATGATTGAGGGTGGGGCTACTTCTACACGCCAACCGTCTTCTGTGACCATATCCTGAGCCATTCTTATATTCAGGAGATATTTCCTGTTTCTGTGAATGTCGAAGTTGGTGGTGGCATCTGCTCCGAGGTAATATCGGTATCTACCGTCTGTATATTGTCCTGCAGGGGTCTTTACATCTGCTATGATTTCAAGGAATGTGCATCGTCCGGCAACTGTGGGATTGTCGAGGCTGGTTGGCGTTTTCTTTGTAGGGTCTGTATTGTCCGGTAGCAGCGTTCCCTGTAGATTTTCTATGAAATACAAGTCCACTGGTTGCCCATTGTTGAGTTTGCGTATATCATCATCACTTAGATAGTCACCAGGATTACTTTCCAGTGATTCGGTTTGGGAAGCAAAGATTTCTGCTTTTATAGGTGTGTCGGAAAACGGGTAAATATCAAGTGCGCAGTTTTTCAGACGTACTTTCTTTATGGTATATTCGGCATCTATGGCCTTGGTTGTGATTGTTATATTGTATTGCCCGACCATTCTTTGCAGTTTGAAGAATGCGGGAGAACCTTTTTTATAGTCTTTGAATTTGTTTGCAACCGGAAAACCTTTTGTTCGGAAGTCGTCGTATGATGCAGCCACATAACGGAAAGTCTGTATGTCTTTTTCCATCTCGGGGGCCTTCATAGTGATGTTCCCGACATTGCCTAATATGTATATATTGAACCCATCCTTATTGTCCGGAAGGCTTATTGAAATATTGTCTGCAGGCTTGAAGTATCGGCAACTTCTCCGCAGGATTGTTCCTTTGTGGTATACTATGATGTTCAGGTCGGTTATCCGGTTGAAGTCGCTGTCGCTATATGAGCTTTTTGTTGTGCCGCAGGGAAATTCAAGAGGGTTTTCCACTTCTATTTTTATGGGTGTATTTACTTTGTAATCAGGTATTTCTTGTTCTTGGATGCAAGATGATAGACTGGCTGACGCAACAGCTAATGCCAGCAATGCTTTTAGTGGTGATGTGATTTTTTTCATAATAGTCATTTATTAATGTTGATGCGGTTAAAATTCAATGTCAGTACTATTGTCCGGCATATTGTTTATTTCTTCGGCTTCTATAACAACTTCATAAGATGATGTAAAATCGAATGTATCAGGGTCATCGGAACCTAATCTCGTTATTGTAAGGTTTACATCATAGCTGTAACCCGGAAGGAGTCCGGTAAGGTTGACGGGATAGTAATAATCTTTTCCGTTGATGTTTGTGGAAATGATAAGTCGGGTGAATCTCGGGATGAATACGCCTGCGCTCATCCCGTTGCAGTCTTTTTCAGTGTTGTTAGGGAAAGTGTACATACCTGCCAGCACAGGGATGCTGAATGATTCTCCGCAGCCTATGTCTGTGAATAATGGCAGGCACGAAAGAGGCCCGACATCAGATTGCCACGGATAAACAATGGGATCAAATGGTGACTCTGACATCCGTCCGTACATATTGTACCATAATGTATATGTGTGAGGACGCCGGAGGTCTATTTTCCGTGTTCCAGGCATATTCGAAAGGCTTGCACTCAAAATTTGTATTACACTGCCAGCATCTGGTCCGGACAATGCATTCGTAATCTTTCTGACGCATATTCTCGACATTGCATTGCTGACTTTAATGTTGAAATCCCGGTTGGATGGATTAAAGTCTATCAACATATCTGCTACCATAGGAAAAATTTGTGATGAAAGTAGCTTGTTACAATTTATTTCATAGTTGTCAAGCAATTCGTCCAGGGTTTTGATTGAACTTTCCAAAGGATACTGTTCCATATTTGTCAGTGTTATTATCCTCTTTTGGCCGTGTTTCAGTTTTGTTGTATACGACGGGGATGCGGAATCGAACTTGCCTCCAAGAATGGCTTCAAGGCGTCTTGTTTTACTGTCGAAGATGTATATCTTCAGTGATTCAATAATACTTTCGTTGGCCAGTTGCGAGTTGTCCGATGCTTTTGTCAGAGAACCTATTGTAAACGTGATGCTTTCTGTCGCATCCAATTCTTCTTCATTTTGCAGGGTATCCTTTCCGCAGTTTGCAAGAGTCAGTAACAAAATTAAAAGTGATGCTGGAATCAGTTGTTTCATTCTGCAGGCGTTTATGGTTGTTTCATAAATTTATGTTTGTCCTGCAAAGTTCCGGACTATTATCGGTGTACAGAAAAAATATACCGATATTTTAAAAAATCGGCCATACATTAGTGTCAGAGTGGGTTTTTGCCTGTTGAATTTGTTTGATTTTGCTGCAAAATCAAACAAATTCCGTTGCTTTTGAATAGGCTCGCTTGTGAAAAATCATTACCTTTGACCTCGTTGAAATATGAATTTTTTGTTTGCTTGGAAATGATTAAAGCCAGTGGAATAGAAAAATCTTTCGGTGACTTGAGAGTGCTGAAAGGAATCGATTTTGATGTCAAAAGGGCGGAAGTTGTATCTATTATGGGCGCGTCCGGTGCCGGCAAGTCTACATTGCTTCAGATTTTGGGGACATTGTCGTCTCCTGATGCCGGGACACTTGAAATAGATGGTACGGATGTGCTTTCCCTCAGAGGTGGCTCTTTGTCCGAATTCAGAAACCGTAAAATCGGTTTTGTATTTCAGTTCCATCATTTGTTTCCGGAGTTTACAGCAGTTGAGAATGTGATGATACCGGCATTTATCGCCGGGAAGAGCCGCAAGGAGGCTGAAGCATCTGCACTTGCCCTGTTGGATGATCTCGGGCTGTCTGAAAGGGTTTCTCACAAGCCTTCCCAGCTCTCTGGCGGCGAACAGCAGCGCGTTGCGATTGCTCGTGCTTTAATCAATGCTCCAGCAGTACTTTTTGCAGACGAGCCTTCCGGTAATCTTGACAGCCAGACAAAGGAGGAACTTCATAAACTGTTTTTCTCGTTGAGGGATAAATACGGTCAGACAATAGTGATAGTGACTCACGACAGTTCTTTGGCAGATATGTCAGATAGGTCATTTTATATGAAAGACGGTCTTTTTGTACGCTAACGGAGGGGTAATGGGAGTTTTCAGGTTCAAAAGATTTTCGGTTGTAAACGAGAAATCCGCGATGAAGGTCAATACTGATGGGGTGCTTCTCGGAGCATCGATGACTATCAAGCCTTCTGACAGGAAGTTTCTTGATGTAGGGACAGGAACGGGGACAATTGCCCTGATGGCAGCCCAGAGGATATGTGACATTGCGCCACAGCATTCTTCTGAAATTCTTGTTGAGGCTGTGGAAATAGACCCTGTTTCCGCAGAAGAGGCTGACAATAATTTCAAATTTTCTCCCTGGTCGGATATTATCCGCGTTCACAATGTTTCTTTTGCGGAATTTTCATCTTCAGATACAGAAAAATATGATTTGATTTTTTCCAATCCTCCTTATTTCGAGTCCTCGTTGCTGGCACCGTCAAGGCGCAGGTGTGATGCAAGACATACATCTTCCGGCTTGTCTTACAGGGAGTTACTTGATTTTGCATCATCCAGACTTGGCCCTCAGGGGAGGTTTTCGGTTGTACTCCCTGCAGAACAAGAAGATGCATTGTGCCGTTATGCCAGAATGTGCGGGCTTTATCTTTTCAGAATAGTCCGAATCAGAACTGTTCCCAGAAAAGCTCCCGGCAGGATTGTGGCGGAGTTTTCAGCCATAAGGTGTGAATCTCCTGAACAAGAACTTGTTACAATCCAAAATGAGGGAAAGTATACTCAAGAGTATCTTTCCCTCACACAAGATTTTTATCTGTTTGCCTGAAAAGCGAGTTGGATTTTTGTATCAGGCTTTTATTATTCTGGTTTTTATTATTCCGGCTTTCCGTTAGGCTTGCCGTGAAGTTTGTGGATTTGCTGTCTGCGGAATTTTTCTTCTCCTATATAAAGTCGTGCAACTTTTTCAGCAGGCAGGACTGCCTTGAATGCTTCTGCAGCTTTGGAGTCGATTTCCCTTTGCTTATCTTTGGCAGAGAGATAAACGTCCGTAAGCTTTTCTAATTCTTTTCCCGATTTTCCATCTTTTACAGCTTGTTCAAGTTCTCTGAATGCCTTGAATATACTCATCATTGCCTGGTCTTTTTCTTCCCATATCTGGTTGTAGACCGGCCAGAAAATTT
>Tibetan_p1__coassemble_556_pt1 | contig 18779 bp, 13 predicted proteins | sample Tibetan_p1__metabat2_high_PE_033 | metagenome-assembled genome bin Tibetan_p1
GTACAAATGGTTTGTAGTCCTCTCTCGGTTCGCTGATTGTCTTCATCATTTCTCCCATAATGTGGAGTCTTCCCTGACGTGCTTGCTCAAGAGCTCTCTCGAGAACATCATATGAAAGGCCGTCAACCTTGATATCCATCTGAGTTGCGGTGATACCGTCTTTTGTTCCGGTTACCTTGAAGTCCATATCTCCGAGGTGATCTTCGTCTCCGAGAATGTCGGTGAGGATTGCATATCTTTCGTTAGGTCTGTCCTTATCTGTGATAAGACCCATAGCCACACCTGCAACCGGCTTCTTTATCTTGACACCGGCATCCATCAGTGCGAGGCAGCCGGCACATACGGTTGCCATTGAAGATGAACCGTTGGATTCGAGGATGTCAGAAACTACGCGTACTGCGTATGGGTTTTCCGGAGCCATCGGAACCATTGGTTTGAGTGCTCTCCAGGCAAGGTTTCCGTGTCCGATTTCTCGACGTCCTATACCTCTCTGGGCTTTAGCCTCACCGGTAGAGAACGGAGGGAAATTATAGTGAAGCACGAACTGGTCTGTGCCCTGAGTCAGGACTTCATCGCGCTCCTTCATATCGAGTTTGGTACCTAATGTTACTGTAGAAAGAGACTGGGTCTCGCCACGTGTAAAGATAGCTGAACCGTGCGCGCAAGGAAGGTAGCCGACTTCGCACCAGATAGGACGTACCTGAGTTGTGTTTCGTCCGTCGAGACGTAGGCCTTCATCAAGAATCATATTTCTCATTGCAGCCTTTTCGACAGCGTGATAGTATCTTTCAACCATCATTTTCTTGTCTTCGCGCTCCTCTTCCGGAAGAGTCTCATAGAACTCTTCTTTCAGAGCATCGAAAGCATCAGTTCTTTCGTGTTTGCCCTGTCCTGACTTGGCGATTGCGTAGCATTTGTCATAGCAGAACTCTTGTATAGCCTTGCGGAGTTCTTCATCGTTCTCCTCGTGGCAGTATGTTCTTTTGACTGTCTTGCCTACAGCCTCTGTCAGTTCCATCTGGACCTTACAGTGTTTCTTGATTTCTTCGTGTGCGAACTTGATAGCCTCAAGCATATCTTTTTCGCTCACTTCGTTCATTTCGCCCTCAACCATCATTATGTTGTCATATGTTGCAGCCACCATAATGTCTATATCAGCTCTTTCCATCTCGCTGAAGTTAGGGTTGATTTTGAGCTGTCCGTCAATTCTTGCCACTCTTACTTCCGAGATAGGACCCTCGAAAGGAATGTCGCTGACAGCCAAAGCTGCTGATGCTGCCAAACCTGCAAGCGCATCAGGCTGGATGTCTTTCTCGGCGGAGATGAGGTTTACAGTTACGTATACCTCTGCGTGGAAATCTTCAGGGAACAAAGGTCTGAGGGCCCTGTCTACAAGTCTTGCAACGAGAATCTCGTAGTCGGAAGCCTTTCCCTCCCTCTTCATAAAGCCTCCCGGGAATCTTCCGGCAGAAGCATATTTCTCTTTGTAATCCACCTGAAGAGGCATAAAGTCAACATCCTCTTTCGCATCTTTAGCGCAAGTCACTGCTGCAAGCAGCATAGTGCCGCCCATCTTGACGACAACTGAACCGTCTGCCTGTTTTGCAAGCTTGCCGGTCTCGATTTCGATTGTCCTACCGTCGGACAACTCGATTTTCTTGTTTATAATGTTCATTATTACCAATTCAACCTGCCTCCCCCTATGGGAGCCCGTTAATAATTTTTCTTTCTGTTCCGCCCATACGGAGTCTGTCCGACTCCTAAATATACACGTCCTATATATATTCACCCTTATACACCGCAGGTTGATGAGTGTTAGTGTATCCGGGTCATTTTGTGCGAAAAAAGGGGAAAACCCTAGCGGGATTTCCCCTTTACTTTCCTATTCTTGTCCTTATCGACGGAGACCAAGCTCCTTGACAATAGCTCTGTATCTCTCGATGTCGTTGTCCTTGAGGTAATCAAGAACCTGACGTCTCTTACCAACGAGTCTCAAAAGTGAACGACGTGTTGAGAAGTCCTTCTTGTTGTTTTTGAGGTGCTCTGTAAGATGAGCGATACGGTAGGAAAATAGTGCAATCTGACTCTCTGGAGAGCCGGTGTCAGTATTAGACTTTCCGTACTTCGCGAAAATCTCTTGCTTTTTCTCTGGTGCTAAATATTCAGCCATCGTGAAAAAAGTTTTGAGGGTTAATAAATTGACATCTTGCCGTCTAAAGGCAAATCGGGCGCAAAGATAGATATAAATTCAGACAAAACAAGACTTATGTCATTATAAATTGTTTAAATTGCTTTTTTTAAGTTGTTTTTACAAGCCGGTTGAGAAGTAATTGTTTATGATATTGTATATGAGATAGTATATGAGAGTTGTGTTTCAGGGACCTTTGCCGTCAAATGCTTTTGTAGTAAAAATTTAACACAGGGCTTCAACCTGTTCTTGGATTTTAATTCATATCTTTGCAGGGTGTAAGTTTTAATTGGTTTTTCTTATTTATGACGGAGCCGGACTATATTCTCATTGCGAAACTGAATGAATCCAGCAAAATGGCTTTTGCTGCCCTGTATGACAGGTATGTAGGTATGGTCCATTCTTTTGTATTTTCCATCATTCAGGACACTTCGGTAGCGGAAGATATTATCCAGTTTGTATTTCTTCAATTGTGGGAGCATCGCAAGTCTATATCCCCGGACAAGAATCTTCCGGCTTGGCTGTATGTCACGGCAAGGAATGCCGTATTCAAGGAAACGAAAAGGCTTGTCAGGATGAGCAAGTATGTCCAGTTTATAGAAGGAACACATCAGGTGGAAGATGCTGTTGGCGGTGGCAGAATCGACAGGAGAGTTCTGCAGCGTGAATTGGATGGAATTGTGGAGTCTTTTCCTGACGGTATGAGGAATATTTTCATTATGCGGACTACCGATGATATGACTGTCCGTGAAATCTCCGAATCTCTCAAAATATCTGTAAAGACCGTAGAAACCCAACTCTTGAGGGCTAAACGAATAATTCGTAAGAAAATCGGAAAAATTTGATAATTTTTGTAAGGCTTTTCTCTATTTGTGGATACATATTATAGATTATGGAGAAAAATGCTTATAAAAATATAATTGACGGACTCTTCGGCGGGACAATTTCTGACGAGGAGCTTGATTTGTTGGACCGCACATTGGGAGGAAGTCCCGATTCTGATTTTGACGAGTATTGCCGCAGTCATTGGGATAAATCCCAGCATACCGTTTCAGGTCAGGGCGATTTTCCTAAAATCAAGGCTGACATTATGCGCCGTATTGCTACTGAGGAGGATTTTATCAGAAGAACGAAACGCAGGAAAATGCCTTTGTTCCTGAAGATTGCAGCAGTTGCAGCGTCTCTTGTGGTAGCGGTATTATCCGGTTATTTCATTTCCGAGGCAGACCATAAAATACAGGTCTATGAAGTACTTGCAGACAGGGGACAGAAAAGTATGGTCACTCTCCCGGATGGAAGCCGTATCTGGCTTAACTCAGCAAGCAAGATTACATATACATCAGATTTCAACAGCAAGAACAGGAATATTACTCTGGAGGGTGAAGCATATTTCGATGTTGCCAAGAATAATGAGCTTCCGTTTGTTGTATCTACTGATGATATGTCAGTTACAGCTTTGGGAACAGAGTTTAATGTCAAGTCCTACGAGGAGGATGAATGTGTGACAGCAACTCTTGTCGGTGGCAGAATACGTACTGAAGCAGGCGGTCTTGAGGTTATTCTGAATCCGTGGGAGGAGGTTGTGCTTGACAAAAATTCCGGCAAACTTGTAAAGACCAATGTCTCCAACAGGAGGGATTCGGTGCCTTGGAGAAAAAATGTCATTTTGTTCGAGGGGGAGACACTTGATCAAGTTGCAGTGATGCTCGAACGAATGTACAATGTGGAAGTAATCGTTGATGAAGGAATAGGGGAATACGGATATACGGGTTTGATTTCCAATAACTCTCTTACCAATGTACTGGACTTGATCAGCGGAACGTCTCCTGTGGATTATACCTTGACTGGTAATCTCGTGAAATTTTCACCCCGTGGAAGATGATTCTGTCAGATTTGAGTTTTGTCTTTAATGCTTGAACCAAATAACCATAACCATAAATTTAATAACAATATTATAAAGAAAGATTATGACTTGTATTAATGAGTATGAAAGACCTGAAGTGTCTGTAATTGCTTTTGAAAATGAAGGTGTACTTGCTGCTTCACAGGCTCAGTTAGAAGATATTTATATTGAGGAGGAGCAGTGGTAATGAGACGTATGATGTCATTTGCAGCTTTTGGGGCTGTTTTGCTTTTCTTTGTCGGATGTGAAAAGGAAATTGTAGTTCCGGCAAATGAGAATCAGGTTGTGAGGAAAATCATTGAAGTTGGTATTCACGATGCTTCAACAAAAACAGCACTTGGAACAGAGAGCGCCGGCAAATTTCCTGTATTGTGGTCAGCGGGCGATGAAATAGCTGTTGTTGAGAATATGGGTTTGGAAACTCAGAAATATTCCGTATACCGGCTGAAAGCAGGTGAGGGTACGTCTAAAGGTATTTTCGAGCACGTTTCTGGAGATGCTTTCCCATCTGTAATTCAGGACGTTGTCTATCCGGCATCTGCTATGAAACCTTCTGATGTGAATCTTGACAAGATTCCTGTGATAGATGTTGCGTCATTGATTCCTTCTGATCAGATATATACAAAAGACAGCTTTGATCCGAGGGCTGCAATAATGCATTTTCATAGCGATGTGGAGGCTCCTATCGTGCTAAAACCGGCAGCCAGCATTGTATGCATTCCAGTAAAAGGATGGGCAGGTGATGTGGTGACATCTGTTAGGTGGCAGCATTTTGACGGAAGGACCCGTACCATTGATCTCAATTGTCCGGATGGTATTGAACTTTCAGACAAAGTTACAAACTTCTATATTGCAGTTCCGCCGATGGAAACTAATACAGCCAATTGTATCGCTTATGTTAATTTCAAGAATGGGGCAGTTCAGGTAAAGACACCAAGAAATAAGGCTCAATTTCTTGCAGGTACATTGCACCGTTTCCCGGAGTGGACAATGAGTAAAAAGACAAAGTGGAATATTATGTATATAGGTTCTGAGCGTAATGCTGCCACTTGGAAAGGTGTACCGATGGGTTCAGGCAGATATATGATTGATGATAATGAACTTTCCTGGTGGGAGTTCAGAAGGGAGTTGAAACCGGACAAGTCCGGACCGAGGATGGCAGGACCTCACAAGGTGATTATTGACCTTGGTAATGTTGAGCATATCAAAGGTTTCAGAATCAAGGGTAAAGAGGATAAGACTTCTCCTAAATATGGTATAACATATACCAATTCCGATGGAAAAGAAGTGGATATATATGGCTCCCAGTCATATAACCCACCTTATAATGTTCACGTTAAGTTTATGACAGAGGCTCCTGACCAGCAATATATCCAGAATTTCGGTTCAAAGTCAGATTGGAAGTCTACAGAAGCAGGGGTAGAATTCTACCATTGTACCAAGACTAATGGTATGGCATATTATTATGGTTCGGATATGAAAAAATGGTGGGAGTTTGACCTCAAGCAGCCTCACGATGCCCGTTATCTTGTAATGCACTTTGAACACGGTTGGGATAATGCCGGAAAATCTACAGCAGCAAGTATGTTGAAAATTGCTGAATTTGACATTTATTAAGATGAAGAAAATATTCACAATTTTAATCGCAGCTTCATTAGTTTTTGTCAGCTGCTCTAAGATAGCTCAGGATTCATATCCGGAAAGTGAGATACCTGATGGGATTAGAGAGTATATAGAAGTGTCAATGCCTCAGACGAAAGTGGGACTTGGAGATGAAGCGGACGGCAAATTCGGGATGGTATGGACAAAAGGGGATCGTATTGCAGTAGTTGACGGTGCCAAAAAGTCCGTATATGAGCTTGTCGAGGGGGAAAATTCCGGAAATGGAGTATTCAGATTCGTTAGTGGAGATGCGCATCCAGAAATAATTAAGGAAGTCGTATATCCTGCCGATGGAACTAAAGATATTCCTGAAAATCAGATATATACATCAAAATCGTTTGATCCGAAAGCTGCGGTTTTGGTATATTCCAATCCGGATGCAACATCTGACAGTAGAATAGTTTTGCAGAGCCAGTCAAGTTTTCTCTGTTTCCAGCTTACAGGAACTGAAAAGGTTACAGATGTAAATGTAGCTGTGAAAGGAGGAAATACCTATACTTTGAAAGTTCCTTCAGTGCAGCTTTCTGACATTCAGACTCCTTTCTATGTTGTGATTCCGGCTCTGACAGATGCAAGGGTGGATGTAACTTTTAAGTCAGAGTCTGGCTCTATGACAAGGATTCTTGCATCAAAGACATTCTCTGCAGGCAAGATGCACAGGTTTGCAAAGCTTGCTTATAAATCTGACAAGTCGCTCAGACTTATATCTTACAATATCGGTATGTGCAGCAAGCATAAAAATTCAAGTCCGAAATTCATAGCTGATGTCACGAAGGAACTCAATGCGGATGCGGCTGTTATGAACGAGGTGAAAAGTTCGTTGTTGAATGCGCAGAATGACAAGATAGCCAATGCATTAGGATGGGAGCAGTATTATCAGGAGGCCGAGAGGAATATGGGAAATTTGATTTGCTGGAATCCTTCCAAATTCACCAAAACCACAGAAAGTTTTAAGACACTTGAAAATATAAAGTCAGAAGTGGCATATAACGAGACCAGAGTATGTCTTTTTGTTGAGTTTGAGGACTTTGTTCTTGTTGGCTCCCATCTGGAGACCGATGATTTCGCAGATCATACTAAGATGATTACCGACGAAGTTGCAAAGAGATATTCAAATTCACAAAAGCCGGTTCTTTTCTGCGGAGATATGAATACCCGTCCTTATGCTCCTGAAATGCTGGAGTTTGAGAAGAATTGGAGGACTCTTTCAAGAGTAGATATGGCTACGTTGTATAATGCGGAATTGCCTAACAGTCTTATTTGCATAGATTATATATTTCTTTGGAAAGGCGGAACAGACTGCAGGGTTACAAAGACAGATGTATGTAAAAATGTGACTTGCGGAAATATTCTGGAGGCCTCTGACCACTTCCCGGTTTTTGTGGATCTGATTATAGGCAACAGCAGTCAGCCTCTGCTTGAAGATTGCGGAAACCTTGAAGGTTTCGATGTCACTGAAGAAAATGATTGGGTTTGACATTGGTTGTGACTTATTAATTAATGAATGATAGATATGAACAAAATGTTGCGGACACTTTTGGTGCCAGTGATTTTTCTGGTTTCTTCGCTTGCGATGAATGCAGATGACAGGCCGGTATCTGTGTCAATTGAAAACAGAACTTTGACTGAGGCTCTCGAGATTCTTCAGAATGAGAGCGGGTACGACATTTTCTACAGCAGCACACTTCCTGACAAGGATGCTGTAGTCAGTGTAGTAGCAAAGGGAAAGACTATTCAGGAAGTGATGGATATGCTCCTTGATGGTTTGGATGTCGCTTATAAACTTGATGGAAATCAGGTGTCGCTTTTCCCGAAGCCGGATGAAAAGCCACAGACCAAGACTTCGGGTAATATAGAAATCACCGGAGTCGTTACTGATGCTTCAGGTGATCCTGTCATCGGTACGGGAGTGACAATCCAGGGAACTACGACAGGAACCGTGACTGATATGGACGGTAAATATTCCATAGTGGTTCCGGGTTCTGATGCTGTCCTTACTTTTAACTCTTTGGGCTATGCAATCCAGGATATTGCAGTTGGTGACAAGTCTGTGATTGATGTGGTGTTGAGAGAAGATGTACAGCTTTTGGATGAAGTCGTTGTTGTCGGATACGGTGTTCAGAAAAAAGTTAACCTGACAGGTTCTGTAGCGATGGTTGAAAGCGAGGATATGGCAGCAAGACCTATTGCCAGTGTTGCAGCCGGACTTCAGGGATTGCTTCCCGGTGTGACTGTTACATCAAAGGGAGGCCAGCCGGGAGAATCCAATTCGACTATCCGTGTCCGTGGTATCGGTACTATCGGTAACTCCAACCCTCTTGTTCTTGTCGATGGTGTTGAAGGAGATATAAACTCGCTGAACCCTGAAGATATAGAGAGTGTTTCTGTTCTTAAGGATGCGGCTTCATCTGCAATTTACGGTGCAAGGGCTGCAAACGGTGTTTTGCTTGTCACAACGAAGAAGCTTGCAACAGGCAAAGAGGCCGGAACTAAAATCAATTTCGGTGCATATTTCGGATTCCAGACACCGACCCGTCTGCCGGAAATGTGCGATGCACTTGAATATATGGAACTTGAGAACGAGGCCAAGGAGAATGTAGGAACTGCAAAAACCTGGCTGCCGGAGCATTTTGACAAGGTTATGAATGGTACAGATCCCAACTATTTCGCAAATACAGATTGGGTAGGTGCTATTCTAAACAAATTCGCGCCACAGCAGAATTATACCATCAATTTCAGCGGAGGACTTGGAAACAGCGGTTATATGCTTTCATACAGATTCCTGAATCAGAAAGGTCTCACTGCAAGCAATACCACTGGAGAGAAGAGACATAATCTGAGGTTCAAGATAGATACCAAGATGTTCGACAGGGTTACATTGTCTTCCAACCTTAGCTATACAAACAAAAATGTCCTTGCACCTGCAAGTGCGTTTGAGAAGGATGGCGGTGCAATATATAATGCAATGCGTATCGCACCGAATGCACCTATTTATTATACCGACGGAACCTGGGCTTACGGTGGCGGAAGTACCAACCCGCTTGCAGTACTCAGAGACGGAGGCTCTTCGACCAAGAAAGCGGAGGAGTTTTCTCTTGTTGAAGTCTTGAAGGTTGATATTCTCAAGGGATGGAATGTAAGTGCTACCTATAACCTTACTACTACAAACGGTACAAACGAGTGGTTGAAAAAGACTATCGTGTTCTCCAATCCTGAGGATGGGTCACAGTTCAGATATAATGATCCGAACTCTTTGAAGGTCAAAAATATGCATTCTACACAGCAGACATTCATAGTTCAGACAAACTTCGATTTCAATTTCGGAAAGCATTATCTCGGAGGAGTTGTCGGTATGTCTCAGGAGTGGTTTACGGAAAAGTCAATGGAGGCTTCCAGAACCAATCTTGCTACAGAGGATGATCCGACCCTCAACCTTGGTGATCCTACTACTATGAGTAATGACTCCAAAGCTGCAAGCTGGGCAATCCGCTCAGGATTCGGAAGATTGAGTTACAACTATGACGAAAGATACCTTCTTGAGGTCAATCTCCGTTATGACTTGTCTTCACGCTTCCATAAATCACACAGAGGAGGATGGTTCCCTTCAGTTTCAGGAGGTTGGAGACTTTCTGAGGAACCTTTTATGAAGGCTGTCAAACCGATTTTCAACAATATCAAGATCAGAGCTTCCTGGGGAACGTTGGGTAACCAGTATGTAGGCTCTTCAAACTATCCGTATCTATCTGTTCTTGAGGCTTATACGAGTGGAATATCTCTTATCGGCTCGGACGCTACTACCGGATATGTACAGAAAGTGCTTGCTAATCCTAACTTGACTTGGGAGACTATAAAGATGTTCGATGTCGGATTAGATTTGGCTATGCTTGACAACAGGTTGACTATGACTTTCGACTGGTTCGACAAGAATACGGACAATATTCTCCTCCAGCTTAACTATCCGGCACAGATTGGCGGAAAACCATCGGAGCAGAATGCCGGTAAAGTCAACAACAGGGGTTGGGAAATCGATATGAACTGGAGAGATCAGGTAGGTGACTTCAGTTATGGTATTGGATTCAACCTCTCTGATGTGAAGAACAAAATCGTGGATCTCGCAGGAAACGCTCCGGACTTGAGCAAGGATCAGGTCAGAGTAGTAGGACAACCGATAGACGCGTTCTATGGTTATATTGCAGACGGTCTTATGACTCCTGACGATTTCAAGATTTCCGACCCGTCGACGCATACTTATGATTTGCCTAAAATTCCGGTTATCCTTGGCAACCAGTATCAGCCTGGTGACATCAAGTACAAGGATATAAGCGGTCCTGACGGAGTCCCTGACGGACGTATTACTCCGGAGTATGACAAGACAATCATAGGCAGCAACATTCCTCGTTATACCTATTCCGTGAGAGGTAACCTTGGTTGGAAAGGTCTTGATTTCAGTTTCGTAATCCAGGGTGTAGGCAAATGCGACGGATATCTTATGGGAAGTGCACGCCACGCATTCCAGGATATGGCAGGCTATCCTCAGAAAGTCCATCTGGAAAGATACAATGTGAGGACAAATCCTAATCCGGCTGCAGTTTATCCGCGCCTTACTTACAATACTTCATTCAACCAGAGTACTTTCTCGACATTCTGGCTTGAGAATGCTGCATATGTTCGCCTGAAGAATGTCCAGATAGGGTACACATTCCCTAAAAAATGGATGCAGAAAGCGAGAATTGACAATCTGAGACTTTATCTGTCAGGAGATAATCTTGTGACACTCAGTGATTTCTTCTATGCTTATGATCCGGAGACCCCTGTATCTAAGGGTGGTTATTATCCTCAGGTCAGAACATTTGTCATTGGTCTTAACATATCGTTCAAATAGTAGCCATACCAGATTTTAATAAAGGATATGAAATTTTATAATACGATGAAAAACATTACAAAATATATCATTTACTTGTGTGCGGCTGCCGGATTTTCGACTTCTTGCAACAACGCTTTTCTGGACCGTTACCCTCAGGATCAGCTTACAGATGATAACTTCTGGAAGACAGAGGAGCACCTGAGTAGTGTGACAGCTACTTTCACATCGTCAATGGTCGGTAAAGACTGGCTGAACAGAACTGAGGCTATGGCTGAGAGTGCGCCTTGGGCCGTTTCACAGGCATACCGGACAATAGGAGGAGGAAACTTCAATACCGAGACTTCCCAGATTAACTCTATCTGGAAGGTTGCCTACTCTTGTATAGGACGTTGCAACTATTTCCTTAACAATTACGAGAGAGCTCAGGCTGTGAAAAAGGAAGTTCGTGACAGATATGCGGCTGAAGCTATCTTCTATCGTACATTCAACTATTGGATACTGACATCATATTTCGGTGATGTACCGTATATAGAGGAGGAACTTAATATAGACTCTCCTGATGTATACCGTGCAAGAGACAAAAGAGAGTATGTAGTAAGTGAGATAACCAAATCATTGGAAAATTGCTACAAGGCTCTTCCTGAATACATTCCGGCTGCGTCAAAAGAATTCGGACGTATTTCTCAGGCAGCGGCACTGACACTTCTGTCGAGGATTTATCTCTACAACGAAATGTGGGAGCAGGCTGCTGATGCCGCATCAAGGGCTATGCAGCTTCCATATTACGGCCTTTACAAGACAGGTGATACAGAGAATGACTATGCTAACCTGTTCAACTATAAGGGACGAGCTTCACGCAATTCGGAAAATCACGAGGTGATTCTTGCCTATATCTTCAACTATGACCTTGGAGAGGCATCACGTACAAGCCACAACCTTTCCCGTGAGTGCTGGGTTCCTAATGACTATGCCCGTTTTGTGCCTACCAAGAGTATGATTGAGTGCTATCTCACAAAAGAGGGAAAGATTTGGAATCCTAAATCCTGCAACTCTTACGAGGATATTTTCAAGGACAGGGACCCGCGTATGACTCAGTCCATATTGGCTCCTGGCACTCCTTGGGAAGGTGGTGCAAGTGGAGACAAACTCAACCAAGATCCGTCTGTCTTCACATATCCTCTTCTTACAAACAACAAGAAAGGCTGTATGACATATACCGGTTATTATATGAGGAAATATGTCGAACCGTCGACTGTCAAGTTTGTAGGACACGATGACAATGACATCATTATGTTCCGCTATGCGGAGATTCTTCTGAACTATGCAGAGGCCAAGGCACAGCTTAATACGTTGACACAGCCTGATTTGGACAAAACAATCAATGCTCTCAGGGACCGTGTCGGAATGACGCATCTTGAACTGGGTGCTATTCCGGAAGGCTCTGACTTGCTGACAGAAATACGCAGGGAGCGTCGTGTGGAGCTGTTCTTCGAGGGGCACAGATATTTTGACATTATCCGTTGGAAACAGGGAGAGTTGCTCGCAGAGAACCTTTTGGGAGTCAACAAAAGATGGATTGATTGGGACAGGGTGGCTATCAGTGCAAGTAATCTTACCTGGGAGACTGATGCTACAGGAGAAGAATATCTGCTTCTTGAGAAAGGTCGCAGATTCGAGAATCCGAAGAACTATCTTCTTCCAATTCCGTTTGCACAGACAGAGTTGAACCCTAACCTTAAGCCTAACAATGTAGGTTGGTAATTTAATCGTTCTGAACAAATGTATAGAAAAACAATATCGGCAATTGCCGTAGCCATCGTTTCCATTGCTTGCGCCTCCGAACTGGCGCAGGCACAGGAAACCATACGCCTGAAAGTGCTATCAATGAATATCAAGGAGGGTGGGAAAATGGCAGGTTACAGGACTTCCGCTTTTGCGGATGTTATAAAGCAGTATGACCCTGATGTAGTAGCAATGCAAGAGGTCCACGACCGCACATTTTTTGTCGGAGGCCGAGCCTGGACTACGGAACTTGCAGAGGCTGCCGGGATGTATCCATTGTACTGTAAGTCTTTCGATTATTCCGGCGGAGGATTCGGTGTGGCTGTTATGACAAAGTATCCGTTTTTTGCCTCGGAGTACATCGTCTCTCCGATGAGTACTTATCCTTCTGAAAACGTAAAGCCTGGTAGAAAGCCTGAGGACCGTTCTACAGGGTGGGTGTATATGGCCTTGCCTGATGGCAATGTTGTCCGTGTCGGTTCCACACATCTGTCTGTTGAAAACGACATTATCATCAAGAATATGTTTGATGTCAACAAAAAGATATTTGCGGAGGATACCGTGACGCCAACCTTGCTGATAGGTGATTACAATGCTGTTCCCGGTAGTGACCAGATTGTATATTTTCTGCGGAAATGGCAGGATGTGAGCGAGGAAATCGGTCCTACAATTCCTTCTGACAAACCTAAGCAGAAGCTTGATTATATTATGGGTTATCCCAAAGGTGGCTGGAAGCTCGAAAAATATGAGATTATTGCAAGGGAGGATTTGTCCGACCACTGCTTTATCTATGCGGAAGTGTCATACATCCCCGTGAAATGATTGTTTTAAATTATGGAATATATGAAAGTTATAAAATATCTGACAATTGTTTCAGCCGTCGCGGTACTTATGGTATCCTGTTCAAAGCCGAATGGGCCTGTGACACCTGTTGGGCCAGAACCCCCTGTGCCTCCACAGCCGGAAGTGATGCCTGTTCCTCCTGAAGAAGTCGTGGAAAACAATCTTTTTGCGGTAGATTTCTTCACGTCCCTTTCTGATGAAAAATACTTTGATAAGAGGGACCCTTCAGTTATCATCTCCTATATCAAGGGACTTTCCGGAAGGAAGCCGTTGGTTTATATGATTGACCGCTCGGATTTTGAGGTTGGAAAAGCCAATCCTCTGCTGCCGTTGGCCCGTGAACTTGAATATACTTCTTATTTCGCTCAGAATATAAATAGCGGCTCTTATATCCAGGGGACAGGAATGCTGACATTTTATCCTGTGAAAAAGTATGACGGAGTATGTGCCGGAAATAATCTTTTTATGTCAGGTTGTCTTGTAAATGCTCCTTTGAACCAAAGTACCCCTGTATATGTCTATACATCAAGGATTCTGTCTGCTGATGGATTTTCCAAGATATTCGGGTTGAGGAAAGAAAGACTTTTTAAGGAGGGTGTTGTGATAGGTACTGTTCTCAACTCTGAAAAGGAGGAGTTCAAAACCTTTGTTGAGGGAGCAGGTCCTTTGAGGCTGTCTTTTGCAGGAAGCGATTCATCAGGCTATGACCTGTTTGTGATTGTCCCGGGTTCCTTTGTGTGCCGCAAAATTGAGTCAGGACAGACAGTCAATCATCCATATTATAGGGTAACAATAGAAAAACTGCAATAATGAAAAAAATTCTGACATTTTTGGTTCTCGCCCTGATTTGCGTAAGCGCATCGGCAAGGACACGTGATTTGAAAATAATGACGTATAATCTCCGTTTCGGAGAAATCGCCTCTATGGAGGAGTTTGGCAAATATATTTCAGAACAGGCTCCTGACATTGTTGCACTTCAGGAATGCGACTGGGCAACATACAGAGAGCGTGCCCCTAAGCAGAACGGGGTGAAGTTTGTAAACGAGCTTGCTCATTCTACCGGTATGTTCGGTATTTATGGAAAGGCAATTGATTACAGGAAGGGATATTACGGAGTTGGTCTTCTGAGTAAGTATCCTATTGTATCATACGAGAGGATTCTTCTGCCTAATCCAGAAAACAAGGAACAGAGAGTTATGCTTGTAGCTGATGTTGAAATGCCTGACGGTGAGATTGTTACATTTTGCTGTACCCACCTTGAGGTTTCTTCTTCCGAGTGCCGCATAGAACAGGTTAAATTCATCGAAAAACAGTTGTCAAAGAAAAACTTGTGTTTTCTTGCCGGTGATATGAATGCCCAGCCTGACTCTCCAGAGATGCAGTACCTCTGCAGGAAATGGGATAATCTTACAAATGCCGAGTTGACTTATTCGACTATCAAACCATCTACAAAGATAGATTATATATATTCGAAAAAATCAATGTGTGTAGAACTCAAGTCTACAGTTGTGGACAAGAATTCAAAACTTTCGGACCATTTCCCTGTAATTTCTGAAATATCATTTGAATACAGATAAACTAACTACTTATTAATCATCAAAACACATTTTATTATGAAACGTATTTTTTTGTTTTTGGCTCTTGCAGCTATGCCATTGGTTTCCTGCAATAAGGATAATGGCGGGAATGAAGAGGTGAAGCCTCTTGAGGCAACATTTACAACTGAGACAAATCTTGAGGCTTTGACTTATGGAGAGCCTATCGATTTTGTCGGAACAGCAACATCTTCTGAAAAACTTGATGAGGCAATTACTCTCGTTGCAGCAAAGAAGTCAGGTGAAACCTATCAGGTTGTAGGTGAGGCTCAGAAAGGCAAGTTTGACGCTGGCAAGGCAACCGCACAGTTCTTTGCAGACAGCAAAGAGATGACAGACATCAAAGTTACTCTTACTTCAGGCAACAAGGCAAAGGATTTCTACTTCCCTGTAGGAAAGGTGGAAGGCGAACTCAAAGGTCGTGCATATACCAACGATGCCGTTAAGCTTATGACAGACAATATCGTCAAGACTCACCAGAACTCACCCGAAGAGTATCCGGAAGAGAATACAGGTGCAGGTTCTGACACCAAATCTTTCTTCTCTATGCACGGAGTTGAGATTGACGGAAAGGTAGAGCACATCCTCAGCCTTAACCAGCTCAGACCTCTCGACGGAAAGAATGCAAGTTTCGTTTTCGCTAATGTAATGGGTAATACATCTAATGCTACTGATTATGGCAAGAAACTTCCATCACAGGCTGGTTATGCTTTCTTCTCTATCGACAATATGTCAGGAGGTACCCAGAACCGTCAGTGCGACACTTATGAGGTAGGCGGCCATTCTATCCTCAAGGGGTGCGAAAAAGAGTTCACTATGAAATATGTAAGAGGCTCTTGGGCCGGCGAACACTATCATCCGGAGGTTTTCGAGTTTGTTGACAAACTTTTCATCCAGATTGAAAATGCTGACACTCCTCTCAAGGAGATGAAGGCTTTCTGGCAGCTTTCACAGATTCAGAAGACTCTTGACAGCGCAACTCTTCCTGACCTTTCAGAGACAGAAGAGCCTACAAACCTTGGTGGTGCGAAATATGTCCGCAAACTTGTGAACGCAGGTAACTCTACAAAAGCAATCGAGGAAGTTCTCCGCGCAGGTGACTACATCGTATTCAGAAGTGTACGTGGAACTAAAGAGGCTCCTGCTTACTATTACGGTATCCTTCAGGTACTCCAGTTCCCTGATGATAAGGTAGCATTCGCAAATCCTGAGAATGTCACAGACTATGCGTCAACTACTGAGAGAATAGATCCAGCAAAAGCTATGGAACTTAATATGAAGCCTGCATACTTCAACATCAAATGCCAGTGCGAGGTTCCTGCTAAATAATCTGAATTTCATTTAATTTGATATTTTACATACCGGAGACGGGCATCGGGTCCTGCAGGCATCATACCGTGAGGTCTTGATGTTCGTCTCCGGTTTTTCCATTATTCCGCATTTGCGGAAGCCGATAACCATAAATATTCATAATACTATTCGTAATATTATTCTATGAAGAAAGCATTGTCATATATCATCATTTCCGCTGCAGCCATTTTGTTGGCAAGTTGTGGGAATAATTCTCAACAAAAGAAGGAACTCGCTGCTGTAATGGAAGTTATAGAAAGTACAGCGGGCAAGCTGGATAATTTTACTATTGACCTAGTGCAGCCTGACGGAGTGAACGACAACTATGAAATAAAGGCTGCTGACGGAAAGCTTGCAATCAGGGGAACATCTCCTTCTGCGATATGCTATGCTTTCGACAAATATCTACGTTATGCGTGCAACTCTATGGTCACTTGGAGCGGTAGCAATCTGCAGATTCCGGCAAGTTGGCCTGATTATTCCGAGTCGGCACAGTCTCCATATCAGTTCAGGTATTTTCTCAATGTCTGCACTTTCGGTTATACTGCCCCTTACTGGGATTGGGAAAGGTGGTCTGAGGAAATCGACTGGATGGCACTTCACGGTGTAAATATGCCTTTGGCAAGTGTTGCCAGCGAGGCGATAGCCAGAAGGGTTTGGATGCGTCTCGGACTTACATCTGAAGAGGCAGATGCGTTTTTTACGGGAGCGGCCCATCTCCCGTGGCACAGGATGGGCAACCTTAATTCATTCGACGGGCCGCTTGATGAGGCTTGGCACGAGTCGCAGATTGCTTTGCAGCACAAGATTCTTGACAAGATGAGAGCATTGAGAATGGAGCCTGTCGCACCTGCGTTTGCCGGATTCATTCCGCCGGCATTTATGGAAAAAAATCCTTCTGTCCAGGCCAACCAACTTATCTGGGGAGGATTTGACAAGAAATATAACGCCTGTGTCCTTTCTCCTGACTCTCCTTATTTCAAGGAAATAGGAAAAATGTTCATAGAAGAGTGGGAAAAAGAGTTTGGTGATGCAAAATATTGGCTTTCAGACAGTTTTAATGAGATGAAGCTTCCTGTTGAGGAGGGGGATGTTAAAGGAAAGCACGAACTTCTTGCCAAATACGGCAAGGCTATTTATTCTTCTATTGCAGCCGGTGATCCTGATGCTGTGTGGGTGACTCAGGGCTGGACATTCGGCTATCAGCACGATTTCTGGGACAAGGAAAGTCTCAAGGCAATGCTAAGTGAAGTCCCTGATGACAAGATGATTATTGTGGACTTGGGAAATGATTATCCAAAGTGGGTATGGCATACCGAGCAGACTTGGAAAGTTCACGAAGGATTTTACGGTAAACAGTGGATTTACAGTTATGTGCCGAATTTCGGTGGCAAGGTTCTTCCTACAGGAGACTTGACTATGTATGCAGAGGGCTCGGCAGAGGCACTTCATTCCACTTTCGGCAAGAATCTTGTCGGATTCGGTTCTGCACCGGAAGGACTTGAAAACAACGAAGTTGTGTATGAACTTCTGGCTGATATGGGTTGGACATCAGACAAGATTGATCTTGATACCTGGATTCGTCAGTATTGTCTGTCACGTTACGGATTCTGCGATGACAAGATGATGCAGGCTTGGCAGATTTTCCACAAGACTGTTTATTCGAACCTTTATTCATATCCGCGATTTACCTGGCAGACAGTGGTTCCTGACCAAAGGAGAAAGAGTATGCATAATATAGACAATGAATTTGGACGTGCTGTCAAATTGTTCTTGGAGTGTTCGGATTCTTGTTCAAGCTCTCCTCTTTATCTGAATGATGCCGTGGAGTTTGCAGCCCTTTGGCTTGGTGAAATGGCTGACAGGCATTATGAAGCAGCCATATCCGCTAATTCAGGAGCTGTAGCATCAAAGGAACTTAGTGAAGCTGTGAAAATTCTACGTGATACAGACAGGATTTTGTCTTCGCATCCGGATTATTCTTTGGACAGATGGGTACAGTTTGCACGCAGTTGTGCTTCAACTACGGAATTGGCTGATGTATACGAAGCTAATGCAAAGCGTCTTATCACGACTTGGGGCGGCTGGCAGGAAGACTATGCTGCGAGATTTTGGGCAGGACTGATTGAAAGTTACTATATACCTCGTATGCAGATTTACTTGTCCACCGAAAGAGACAATCTTGACAAATGGGAAGAGGAGTGGGTAAACACCCCATATATTTGCAATGAAAAACAATTCGATGATCCTCTCAAGGCTATCAAAGGATTGATATAAGAGATTAATAGAAAAAGATTGATATAAGGGATTGAAATCAATATACAGTAGTTTGATATATAATGTATAATATGTAATATATAATATGTTGAAAATTAGGATATTGCTTACGTTACTTACGGTGGCTTCATTTTTGTCCTGCGCCCGGGATTCTTATGGGACAAAGACTGATTTTTCCGTTGCCGAGCAGGTAGAGGCTGCCGAAGCTCTTGTTGAGAGAGTTGTGGGAAAGCAGGTTGCCGCGTCTTTTGCCATCAATATAGTTCCGGAGCAGAAAGACGGTAAGGATTGGTTTTCGTATTATGCTGACAATGA
>Tibetan_p1__coassemble_570_pt1 | contig 18567 bp, 19 predicted proteins | sample Tibetan_p1__metabat2_high_PE_033 | metagenome-assembled genome bin Tibetan_p1
GTCTTCTGCTCTTCTCAAAAGAAGGCGGTGGTTGAAAAGGTCCGCACAGGAATAACCGGTTACGCACAATTCCGGAAATACTACTACTGATACTTCTTCCTGATAAGCCTTGCCTATAATCGAACAAATTTCTTCAGCATTGCTTTCCGGGTCTGCTATGCGTACTTTGGGCACGGCTGCAGCAACTCTGATATAACCGTAATCCCTGTATTCTCTACAATCTCTCATTTCAAATTGAAGTTAGAATCTGCTTTGGTAATGATATGTGGGTACAACGGATTTTCAAAAAAATGGACCGGAACTTCTGTACCAATCCATTTTCTCATTTTATAGTTCTTCGAAATCGACTTCGGTGAATCTTTCTCCAGTTCCATTGTTCTCACCGTTGTCGTTGATGCAGTTGGTCTTTATATAGTTGATTACTTCTTCCAGACCTTCTGTGAATTTCTCGAAATCTTCCTTGTATAGGAAAATTTTGTGCTTGTCATAGGAATAATGACCGTTTTGGTCAACTTTACGCTTGCTTTCCGTGATTGTAAGGTAGTAGTCTTTGCCTTTTGTTGCCTTGACATCAAAGAAGTAAGTACGCTTACCGGCTCTCACTGGCTTTGACCAAATATCTTCACCCGACCGCTCTTGGGCATTAGCCCCTTCGTAATCCTCACTGTACATAGCTAATCTTTTTTTAGTAAATCTTTACAAAGATAGGAATATTTCTGAAAAATGAATGTATCTTTGTCCAAAATTTCAACCATTTGATATGCTCAACAGAAGAATTTTGAGAATAAAGGCGTTTAAGATTCTGTACGCCAATGCTTTATCGGAAAATATGAGCCTTTCGGAGGCTGAATCGCAGCTTGATGTATCGTGCGAAGCTACAAGAGACCTGTATCTTTTTATGCTTGGACTTGTATCTCCACTTACAAAAGTTGCAGCTGACAGAATCGAGGCCGGAAAGGCAAAGTTCAATCCTACTGAAGAGGAAAAGAATCCGAATATGAAGTTTGCCGAGAATGAATTGGCGGCTTATTTCGATTCTAATGTTGATTTCCAGAAATTATATTCAAAGAAAAAATATTCTTGGGAACAATATGATCTTGTTCTTAAGAGAATAATGACTTCGGTAGCTTCAAAGGAATATTATGCCTCCTATATGGCTTCTCCGGAACGCTCTCTTGCAGAAGACTGCAGACTATTCACAAGGATTTTCGAGGAAGAACTCGATGAAAACGATGATGTGGCACAGCTTCTCGAAGACAAGTCGATAAACTGGAATGATGACCTGGGATATGCTCTGACTTGGTGTTGCCGTACGTTCAAGACTATCGCTTCAGGTGGCTCCTGGAGTCTGCCTGCCCTATATCAGAGCGATATGATTTCCGGATCAGACATTGAAAGCGACAAGCTTTTTGTCAGAAAACTATTGAGAACTTCGTTCACAGGTTACGAATCATATTCCTCTATGATTGCAGAATCTGTCCAGAGTTTTGAGAAAGACAGGTTGTTCCTGACCGATGTGGTCCTGATTGTTATGGGTCTGGCAGAGGCAGTGAATTTCCCTCAGATTCCGGTCAAGGTGACTATCAACGAATATGTGGAGTTGTCGAAGTTTTACGGTACGCCTAAAAGCCGCTCATTCGTGAACGGATTGCTTGACAGACTCATTAACAGGCTTGTTGATGAGGGAAAGATTGTCAAGACTGGTAAGGGAATGATATGATATTGAAAATAACACTTTAATAATTAGATAGAAATGAATATGTTAACATTTATGCTTGCTGATGTGGCAGCAGCAGCGGCTCCACAGGCCGGTAGCCAGTGGTCAATGTGGATTATGCTTGCTCTTATCTTTGTAGTAATGTGGTTTTTTATGATTCGCCCACAGAGAAAACAGCAGAAAGAGCTTCAGAATTTCCGCGACTCTCTTAAAAAAGGCGATAAAGTCGTTACAATTGGCGGAATCTATGGCACTGTTACTGAGATTAAGAATGAGATTGTCTATATCGAAATCGACAACAATGTCAAGATTCGTGTGAGCAAAAACGCTCTTGTAAAGGATTTCACCGAGCCAGGAAAATAATTTCCGGTTTCTGAAAGCTGATATGTTATGAAAGAGTTGCTAAATAAGCTTCTTGAGTCATTGCATCTTAACGGAAGGGACTTTGCTGTCTTTCTGCTGGCTCTTCTTTTGGCTTTCAGTATTTGGCTGATACATAATCTTTCACTGCGCTACAACGAGTATCTGGATGTAACCGTTGTGGCGCGGTGCAATATTGAAGGGCATTCTGACGTTTCATCCAACAGATGTGATGTGACTGCGAGGTGCCGGGCCAGAGGATACAGGGTCGTAACGTCCAAAATCAGGAAAGGTAGAACTGTCGAGGTGCAATTCAGCCCTTCGGTAATGAAGCATCTTGCAAATGATACCTACTATCTGACATCTGCAGATTTGATGGAATATACCAATCTTATTTTCGGAAACGATGTTACAGTGGATTATTTCGTTTCGGATACATTGTATTTTAAGTTTCCGGTAATTGCAAACAAAAAGGTTCCTGTTCATCCTGTTTTCTCCATTTCCTATAAGAAACAGTATATGAGCAGAGGGCCGATTGAGTTTGTTCCCGATTCCATCACTGTCTATGGTGAGCGTTTTCTGCTTGATAACATTTCAGAGGTGTTTACCAGGCCAATCAAGCAATACGATTTGAGTTCTGATGTCAAAGGAGTAGTACAACTGGAAAAGCTCAAGGGTATAAGATTGTCCGATCAGGAAATCCGATATTCCATAGGGGTGACCAGATTCGTGGAAATCCGTGATATGGTCCCTGTTACTGTAACTGATTTGCCGATTGGCAAGGAAATACTTGTTATGCCTTCAGAAGTGGAGCTTTCAATGAGATGTGCTTTCCCGCTTGAAGGGGATCCTCTCGCAAATGTCTCATTGTCCGTGTCATACGACGATGTCGTTTCGTCATTGAGCGGAAAGTGTATGGTTCGAGTCGATAGTTTGCCGAAGGGTGTGCTTAATTACGCGACTTATCCGTCTGTTGTGCAATGTTTGGAGGAAAGATGACAAAAGTGATAATTGTAACCGGTGGCATAGGAAGCGGGAAGTCTGCTGTTTGCAGGATTCTTGCCGGGATGGGATATACTTCCCAGTATGATGCCGATTCCAGGGTGAAAAAGCTTTATATGGAATCCGGTTCACTTGTTCAGGAGTTGGAAACAGTCTTGCGAACGTCTCTTCGAGATAGTTCCGGTGATTTCTGTCCTTCGCTGATGGCTGCAAGGATTTTTTCCGACAGGTCTGCGCTTGAGAGTGTAGAGTCAATCGTTTTTCCTGCTCTTGCGGAGGATTTCCGCAGATTTGTCAGTAACACTACTTCAGAATATGTAATATTTGAATCAGCTACTGTTTTGGAGAAGGAATATTTCTCAGGTTTTGGCGATGCTGTTCTTTTTGTCACTGCCCCTTACCAGGTAAGATTGCAGCGTGCAGTAGCTCGTGACAATGCTGCCCCGGATTCGGTACGTGCAAGGATGGACAATCAGAAGATGATGAACATACTGTCGGAAAAGAATAGTGGTAATGCCAGAGATATGTTCGCCTCAGCAGTCAGGCGAATAAGCGCAGTTGTTGATACCGATTGCACGATGGAAGATATGTATGAGAGGGTTGCAGAGGCTATGAAAATCATAAAAACAAAATTGTTATCTGAATAAACATTTTTGTTAAAAATTATTTATATCAAACTTTTATATAATTATTTGAAATGAAGACAGATCTTTCAAGAATTCTGGCAATTTCTGGCCAGAGCGGACTTTATCTTTATATTTCACAGGCAAGAAACGGTGCTGTTGTAGAAGCTCTTTCAGACAAGAAAAGGAGCAGCGTCGGAATGACAAGCAAGATTACTTCACTCGCTGATATTTCGATTTATACTGATGAGGACGAAGTAAAGCTTCAGCAAGTATTCCTGAATATGAAAGAAGTTCTTGGAGACAGCGAGGCACCTTCAGCCAAGTCGGATGCGGCAACCCTGAAAGCTCTTTTTGAGAAAGCTCTCCCTGATTATGACCGTGACCGTTTCTATGTTTCTCATATGAAGAAGGTTGTAGAGTGGTATAATACTCTCAAGAAATATGCGTCGCTTGATTTTGAAGAGCCTGAAACTGCACAAGAAGAGTCTGTAGAATCAGCAGAATAGTTATGAGTGTGCAGAACAAGACTCTGCAGGTTGTGACTTTGGGCTGTTCAAAGAACAAAGTCGACACTGAGCACATCCTCCCATATGCGGAATCTTTGTATGAAATCGTTCCGGAGGATGTGCTTGACCGTCATATTGACGTCCTGCTGATTAATACTTGCGGCTTTATAGGCGATGCCAAGGAGGAATCAATAAATATGATCCTTGAGGCTGCAGAGCGCAAAAAGAGGGGAGAGGTAGGTAAACTATTGGTATTCGGCTGTCTGTCACAACGATACGGTGCAGAATTGCCGGAACTTATACCTGAAGTTGATGGTTGGTTCGGAGCGCGGGAACTCGACCCTGTAATTGAAGCCATAGGTGCGGTCCCTGACAGAAAGAGGGACTCTGAGCGTAGGCTCACATCTCCGTCTCACTATGCTTACCTGAAAATTTCTGAAGGTTGCGACAGAAGGTGTTCTTATTGTGCTATACCATTCATCAGAGGTGCGCACAAGTCTGTTCCTATGGAAGTTCTTGTGGATGAAGCACGAAAACTTGCTGACAAAGGTGTAAGGGAATTGATTATTATCGCTCAGGACACGACTTATTACGGACTTGATCTTTATAAGAAGCGTGCACTGGCAGAGTTGCTTCAGAAGCTCTCAGAGATAGATGGTATAGAGTGGATCAGAATCCATTATTCATATCCGGCTGCTTTTCCTGAAGATGTTTTGGATCAGATGGCTGATAATCCGAAAGTCTGCCGCTATATGGATATTCCTCTTCAGCATATAGCAGACCAGGTTTTGGACAATATGCATAGGAATGTTGATGGTGATTGGACAAGGAAACTCATACAAAAAATGCGTGAAAGGGTTCCTGGTGTTGCTCTTAGAACTACAATGATTGTAGGCCATCCTGGTGAAGGGGTCAAGGAATTCAACGAGTTGCTTGACTTTATAAAGGAAGCTCGTTTCGAGAGGCTCGGAGCTTTCCAGTATTCGGAGGAAGAAGGTACTTATGGAGCAGAACATTTGTCAGACAGCATACCTGCATCTGTGAAGCAGAAACGTTATGACAAACTTATGACTTTACAAAGCGAAATATCGCTTTCTTGCAATCAGTCGAGAGTCGGCACTGAAATCAAGGTTATAATCGATGATTTCGTTGATGGTGTATATGTTTGCCGCAGCGAATTTGAAAGTCCTGAAGTCGATGGCGAGATTCTTGTAAAGTATGATCCTGTTGTTATGCAGAATTTGGAGCCATATTCCCTTATTGGTGAGTTTATCAAGGTGACTGTTACTGGTGCTGATGAATATGACCTTATTGCAGAACCTGTAGAACTGCTTTAGTTTGCATAACCTAATCAGTTGTTATTCACTGATTTTAAAGATTATGTATTTAAAACTTGTTAAGATGAAACCTTCAGCTTTGCTTATATTGTTGATGTCTGCGGGATTGGTTTCTTGCGGACCGTCCAAATATATTATAGACTTGGAAATGCGTAAACCATCCAAGTCAGGTATAGAACTGGTAGGAAAAAATATATCTGTTGTCTATCTTGAAAATGGAAAGAAGGACAACTCCACATTTAACCGGGGAATGGCTGAAGGTTTCGCTGAATCTCTCGAAAAGGAATATAGTCTGGATCCGGGCGAGGTGGGTCTGTATAGCGTGTCCGCCTCTGCCGGTTCCGATTATTCTTCAAGGGACAGTTTGTTCAATATTCTGATGGATACGGGATCAGATGTTGTATTCCTTCTTGATACCGTCAAGTTGGGAAATGCAGAAATCGGTCCTTATGCAAAGGTGTCCGTGCCTGCTTCTCCAGACTCATCATATTTGTCGTCCTGCAAAATTCCCTTTACGATGAAACTCTTTTGTTATGACGGAATGAACAAGGAAGATTTTGTCAAGTCGTTCTCAGGTACAAGCGTTGCTAATCCTGTAATTTATTCAGATGGTACCTGTACTAAGGAGGAATTGAAGGCAAGATTGTCTTCAGAGCTTCTGAAAGAAGGTATTCAGGCCGGTAAAATCATAACTTCGTCTTTTACTTCACAATGGAAAGTTGAACAGTTCTCAATATTGTATTTTGACTCATCCAAGTGGTATCAGGCATTACAGAGAGCGGAGAACTTCGACTGGAAGGGAGCTATGGATATTTGGATGCTTCTACTTGAATCAAATGATTTGTTAAAGTCTTCGTGTGCGGCATATAATCTTGCTTTAGCCTGCCACATATTGGGAAATGACACGCTTGCAAGAGAGTGGCTGGACCAGTCGGACGCTACAAATCCTCTTCCTATGAGCGAAATGCTGCGCAAGCGTCTTCTCTGACAGATTCAATATCAATGCTATATGTTGCCGGTAAACTCCTGCAGAAGGGCGTAGACCAGGTGTAGCGGGAAGCCCATAATGGTAAAATAGGAGCCTTCGATTCTATCGATACCTATATAGCCTATCCATTCTTGGATGCCGTAAGCTCCCGCTTTGTCGAAAGGCTTGAAGTTGTCTATGTACCAGTTTATTTCATCATCTGACAAATTACGGAAGTGGACAAGGGACGTGTCTGAAGTTGTGACCTTCCTGTTTATGTCTCTCACTGTGATACCGGTTATTACCTTGTGCGTTTTACCGGAGAGAAATCTCAGCATATCGAATGCTTCTTCTCTTGAGTGAGGTTTGCCCATCACCCTGTTCTCGCATAAAACCAGAGTGTCTGATGTTATCAGGATTTCGTTATCTGTCAATTCTCTGTGGAAACCGAAAGATTTGCCTTCCGAAAGGATTTCCGGGATAATTTCGTGGGGTGTATTCTCATCGTATTTTTCTTCGAAACTGTTGCGGGTATCCACTTCAAAGTCAACAGAAAGTCCCTGTAGTAATTCTTTCCTGCGCGGTGAGTTGCTGCCCAGTATTATGTGCTTTCCTTTTAGATCCATTATTTGAATTTATTTCTATTTGGCGCGAATGTTTTCTAAATCATTGAATTGTTCAGACTCATACTGGCAGGCTTACCTGCTCTTGTTTACTCGCCTGATTTGCCTGATTCGTTTAGCTTGTTTGATTTGTCTGGTATGTTTGATTTCTACTGGTTGACCTTTACAAATAATCCTTGTTTTGGAATTGTCGTGCTGTTTGGAATCCGGTCAGAGTATTTTCCTGACAAATCTGAAAAGTTTGTAGGGCATATATCTGAAAGGTATGTCTATAAATGTCGGGGTGACTACAATAGAACGTATGTGGCTGAATGCCATAAAACTGTATTTTCCGTGATAATGTCCCATACCGGAATTGCCTACTCCTCCAAAAGGGGCATTTTCATTAGCTATGTGCATAATTGTATCGTTGATACATCCTCCTCCTGATGACGTTCTGCGAATGATTTCCCAACCGTCTGATTCCTTGCCGAAATAGTAGAAAGCAAGAGGCTTCTCGTGGGTAGTGATATATTCTATAACCTTTTCCTTGAAGCTTTTATGCGAATCATCTAAAGTAATAATCGGGAATATAGGCCCGAAAATTTCTTCATTCAAGACAGGGGAGTCCATTTCTGAAGTTTCTATCAAAGTCGGTTCGATATATCTTTGCTCCCGATCGAATCCGCCGCCATATAGCACGGTCGCTCCATTCAGATAGCTTGTGATCCTCTCAAATGCCTTGTCGTTGACAATCCTTCCATAGTGTTTGTCCGCCGATACATCACAACCGTGAAGAGAATGTACCTCTCTTGCGAAGGCTTTTACAAACTCCTCCTTTACATCGCGATGAATCATAATATAGTCAGGTGCTATGCAGGTTTGTCCTGAGTTTAGAGTCTTTCCCCAAGCTATCCGGCGTGCTGCGATGTTTATGTCTGCGTATTTGTCTATTATACAAGGACTTTTGCCTCCTAATTCAAGTATTACAGGAGTCAGATTCTGTGCGGCGGAAGCCATTACGTAGCGTGCAAGTGCAGGACTCCCTGTGAAAAATATCAAATCCCATCTGCAGTCAAACAGAGTCTGGTTTACGTGTCTGTCTCCTTGCACGACTGCTATGTACTTTTCTTCAAAAGTCTCGCTTATCATTTCTTCAATGACTTTTGACACGTGAGGGACATAAGGTGACGGCTTCAGTACTGCTGTACATCCGGCAGAAATTGCCCCTACAAGAGGATTGAGTAACAGTTGGACAGGGTAGTTCCAGGGCGAAATTATCAAAGTGTTTCCAAGTGGCTCTCTGATAGTGTAAGTCCTTGATGGAAAAAGCTTCAGCGGTGTGCGTTCCTTTCTGCGTGATGACCAGGAACTGATATGTTTCAGGTGATTTGAGATTTCTCCGTTTACGATGCTGATTTCCGTCAGATAGGCTTCTTCACTTGATTTGTGCAAATCGAGCCACAATGCTTCGCACATTTTCTCTTCCCAAATATTCATTGCTTCCCGGAATTTATGAAGCATTGCCTTTCTGAACTGTATGTCAAGAGTTGCCCCAGAATGGAAGTATTCCTTCTGGGACAACACTATCTCTTGTATTTTTTCCTGTGAGGTATTTTGCAGTTGCATTTTTTATCTGAACTTGACTTTGAATATAGACTATGTCACCATCTTCCATCTTTAAACGGATATGGCAGAGCAAATCAGAATCTTGATTTGTAGTGTTGGACATCAAGTTTCCAGGTACCGTGAAGACGCATAACTGTCTCTATAGCAGCGCGGGCACATCCGTGTCCCCCAGGTTTGTCGGAAATATAATCTGCTATTTCCTTGACCTCGTCAACGGCATCTGCCGGGCATACTCCGCATCCACAGGCAATCATTACCGGAATATCAGGAACGTCATCACCGAAATACATAACTTCTTCAGGGGAAAGACCATATCTGAAGCAGAAGTCTTCAAAGTCCTCCATTTTGTCCCTTGATCCCAGATAAACGTCTTCGGGAGTAACACCGCAAGTTATGAAACGCTTTCTTATGCTTTCCGAGCGTCCGCCAGTAATGACTCCGAGTCTGTATCCGTGCATTGAAGCCATTCTCAGACCGAATCCGTCTTTTGAGTCAAATGTCCTGAAAAGCTCTCCGTCAAGATTTGCAAGTATTCCACCATCCGTCAGCACTCCATCAACATCGAATGCGAATGCCTTGATTTTCTTGAATCTATCTTCCATAATACGATATTCTAAATTGCCAGGATTATTTTGTCAGGATATATTGCCGGAACCTTGCCCTCCGGCAGGGGATGGTGTCTTCGGCTCATTTCCGAAAGTTATAGGGCCATTCTGAGATTCGTATTTTCTCAGATTGTCCTGAAGAGCTATATACAGTCTCTTGGCGTTTTCCGGACTCATTATAATTCTGTTGGTAACCTCAGGCTTTGGCATCCCCGGCAGTATGGTTGCAAAATCAACAATAACTTCGCTGTGGGAATGTGTTATAATCGCGAGGTTGGAATATGAACCTTTAGCTACATCCGATCTCAATTCGATGCCGTGATCATTTTCATTGGCCATAATTCTTGTTCATTTTAGTATTAATGTCGTTGTGTCATTCTGCTGAAGTAATTCAACTCCAACAATGCAAATATACTGAAAATTTTAGTATCTTTGCACTTTATTGCGCCCAAATGGGGCTTGAAAATATTTAAATTTGTAATAATATTTGGTATAATGGAAATTCCAGCAAAATACGATCCAGCATTGACTGAGGACAAGTGGTATGCCTATTGGCTTGAGCATAAGTTTTTTCATTCGGAACCTGACGGAAGGGAACCATATACGGTTGTAATACCTCCGCCTAATGTGACAGGAATCCTTCATATGGGTCACGTTCTGAACAATACATTGAATGATGTGCTTGTCCGCAAGGCAAGGATGGACGGTAAAAATGCCTGCTGGGTTCCTGGTACCGACCACGCTTCCATTGCTACAGAAAGCAAGGTTGTAGCGAAACTCAAGAGCGAGGGTATCAACAAAGAGGATATCAGCCGTGAAGAATTTCTCAAGCACGCGTGGGAGTGGAAGGAAAAGCACGGTGGAATTATTTTAGGACAGCTTCGCAAGCTTGGAGCATCGTGTGACTGGGACAGAACCAAATTTACTATGGATCCTGATCTTAGCGATGCCGTAATCAATACTTTCGTATATTTCTACGAGAAGGGCTATATATATAGAGGTGTCAGAATGGTGAACTGGGATCCTGTGGGACTGACAGCCGTTAGCGACGAGGAAGTAATTCACAGAGATACAGTAAGTAAATTCTACCACCTCAGATATTTTATATCGGATGGCAACGGAAATCCTACCGACAAATACATAATCATAGCCACAACCCGTCCTGAAACCATTATGGCGGATGCTGCAATCTGTATAAACCCGGAAGACGAACGCTATCATTGGCTGAAAGGTAAGAAGGTACTTATTCCGCTGATTAATAAGGAAATACCTGTTATCGAAGATTCTTATGTAACTATGGATTTCGGTACAGGATGCCTTAAGGTGACACCAGCTCACGATGTTAATGACTATGAAATCGGTATAAGACATAATCTTCCTGTTCTTGATATTATAGATGATCACGGAAGATTGAACGAAAAGGCACAGATTCTTGTAGGTGAGGATCGTTTCGAGGCGAGAAAGAAGATAGAGGCAATGTTGCGCGAGTCCGGAAATCTCGAGAAAACTGAGGATTACACTTCCCCTGTAGGATATTCAGAGAGGACGAACGCTGTCATAGAGCCAAGGCTTTCTATGCAGTGGTTCCTTAAAATGGAGGCTCTTGCCAAAGATGCTCTTGAGTCTGTAGAAAGCGGAAAAGTAAAACTTATTCCAGACAAATACAGGAACACTTACCGTCATTGGATGGAGAATGTGCGTGACTGGTGCATCTCGCGTCAGCTTTGGTGGGGACAGAGAATCCCTGCATATTATCTGCCTGATGGAAAAGTGGTTGTAGCTGAAACTCCTGAAAAGGCTTTGGAGAAAGCCCGTGTGTACAATCCGTCGCTTGAAGCTGCCGATCTGAAGCAGGATGATGATGTGCTTGATACCTGGTTCTCTTCGTGGCTGTGGCCGATTTCAGTGTTCGATACGAACAAGGCAGGTCATCCTGAAGCAGAGCCTAACAAGGATCTTGCATACTATTACCCTACAAACGACTTGGTTACAGGACCGGATATTCTTTTCTTCTGGGTTGCAAGAATGATTATGGCCGGCAATGAGTTTATGAATGACATACCTTTCAGAAATGTATATCTCACAGGTATTGTTCGTGATAAGCTCGGAAGGAAGATGTCCAAGACATTGGGTAACTCTCCGGATCCTCTTGATTTGATTGCAAAATACGGTGCAGATGCTGTCAGACTCGGTATGTTGCTTTGCAGCTCTGCCGGAAATGATATTCTTTATGATGAGTCTCAGATTGAGCAGGGTAGAAACTTCAACAACAAGGTTTGGAATGCTTTCCGTCTTGTGACAGGCTGGAATGTTGATGATAAGGCTGAACAACCGGAATCTTCTTCGGTAGCTGTAAGATGGTTCGATGCAAAACTGAGCCAGGTAATTGAGACTGTAGAAGACCATTTCTCAAAATTCCGTATTTCAGATGCCCTGATGGCAATATATAAATTGTTCTGGGACGACTTCTGCGCCTGGTATCTCGAAATTATCAAGCCTGCATACGGATGCGGTATTGACAGGAATACATACAATGCTACAGTCGGTTTCTTTGATTCTCTTCTTAAGATGATTCATCCGATTATGCCTTTCATTACGGAAGAGTTGTGGCAGAATATGGAAAGCCGTAAAGATGGAGAGACAATAATGAATCAGCGTTATCCTCAGGCTCGCGCTTATGACCCGCAATTGATTCTTGATTTCGAGATGGCTACTGAAGCAGTCGCCGGTGTCAGAAACATAAGACAGCAGAAGAACATTTCACCTAAAGAACAACTTGAGCTGAAAATCAAGGGCGGTTTCCCTTCTGAGGTACTTCCTGTAGTGGTGAAACTTGCCAATGTATCAGTAGCTGAAGCTGATGGTGATATGTCTGCAGCACAGAGATTTATGGTCAGAACTGTTGAAATGTTCATACCATTGACAGGTCTGGTAAATGTTGAAGAGGAGATTGCAAAACTGGAAGCCGAGCTGGCGTACCAGGAGAAATTCCTTAGCAGCGTAAGGAAAAAACTCTCAAACGAGCGTTTTGTATCCAATGCTCCTGAGGCAGTTGTTGCTGTGGAAAGGAAAAAGGAATCAGATTCTCTTTCAAAGATTGAAAGTATCAATGCTTCACTCAAAGCATTGAGAAGCAACTGATAAAACAGATTGGTTTCGGCATAGTAACAAAAATGTTATGGTAAAGACTGAGTTGGAATTGGATGTGAGGTACTATGAAACCGACAAGATGGGCATAGTACATCACTCCAATTATATCAGATATTTCGAATGCGGTCGCTCTGATATGATGGAGAAGGTCGGACTTCCAATCGTCAGAATTGAAGAAGATGGAGTTGTGCTTCCTGTCATCGGAGTAGAGGCAAGATACCGCAAGTCTGCCCTTATGGGAGACCGTATCAGAATAGTCTCTATGATTGAGAAGGTTCCTCTTGCCAAACTGGTTGTCTTGTCCGAGATTTATAATCAGGATGGGGACTTGCTTTGTGACGGTAAGGTGACTCTCGGGTTTCTTGATTCAGAAACCAGGCGTCCTGTACGATGTCCTCAGGCTTTGGTCGATGTCATTGAAAAGTATATGTAATTATGTTTGAATTTATGCTTCCACTTGTATTCAATCTGGGAATATGGGAAATCCTGATTATTGCTCTCGTTGTCTTGCTTCTTTTGGGGGGCAGGAAGATTCCTGAGTTGATGAAAGGTCTTGGAGAGGGTATACGCAACTTCAAGAAAGGAATGAAAGAAGGAGACGGGCAGGAGAAATGATTTCCATAAACAATCTTACAGTATCATACGGTGGCTTTACTCTGTTGGATGATATAAATTTTCATATCAGTGAAACAGATAAGATAGGTCTTGTCGGTAAAAACGGTGCAGGAAAGTCTACGGTCTTGAAATTGATTTGCGGTATACAGTCGCCGACATCAGGAAAAGTTTCAGTACCGTCAGGCATTACGATAGGGTATTTGCCGCAGATTATGGAGCATCATCGCGGGAAAACCGTCATCGAAGAAACGATGACGGCTTTTTCGGAGATGTTTGCGATGGAGCAAGAACTTAATCGTATTACTGCCGAGCTTGCCAGCCGTACAGATTACGACAGTCGCGAATATAATGATTTGATGGTGAGTCTTAATGAGGTCAATGACAGACTCGCCTACACTCATTCCGACAATCCGAGAGTGATGGCAGAGAAAACCCTTATCGGTCTTGGATTTAAGTATGAGGAACTCGACAGACCTACTGAAACATTCAGTCAGGGCTGGAATATGAGGATAGAGTTGGCGAAGATTCTGCTGTCGAAGCCTGATGTCTTGCTGCTTGACGAGCCGACGAACCATCTGGATATAGAGTCAATCGAATGGCTTGAAGAATATCTCAAGGATTGCAGAAGTTCCATCGTACTAATTTCGCACGACAGAAAGTTCCTTGACAACGTTACGAACAGGACTGTAGAAATTATGCTCGGTCATATTCACGATTATAAGGTGCCTTACAGCCAGTATCTTGAACTCCGTAAGGAGAGAATTTCACAGTTGCAGGCTGCATACGAGAATCAGCAGAAGATGATTGAGAAGACGGAGGAGTTCATAGAACGCTTCCGCTACAAGCCTACCAAATCAAACCAGGTACAGTCTCGTGTGAAGCAGTTGGAAAAGCTGGAGAGAATAGAGGTTGATGTCGAAGATAATTCGGCTCTTTCGGTGAAGTTTCCTCCTGCGCCACGTTCAGGCGATATAGCTTACAAGGCTTCCGCCCTGAGTCTTGGATATGGTGAAAAGGTTGTTTTCAGCGGTGCAGATATAGAAGTTCGCAGAGGAGAGAAGGTCGCGCTTGTCGGACGTAACGGTGAGGGCAAGACGACCTTGATGAGGGCTGTTATGGGCGAGTTGGAGCCAATGGCAGGAGAATCATCTGTCGGCTATAATGTAAATATAGGTTATTATGCCCAGAATCAAGAAGATATACTTGATAAGGAAGATACTGTATTCGGTACTTTGGACAGAATAGCTGTTGGTGATATACGCCTGAAGTTGCGTGATATTCTTGCTGCATTTCTTTTCAAGGGAGAGGATATAGATAAGAAAGTTGCTGTTCTAAGCGGAGGTGAGCGTGCCAGACTGGCGATGGCCAAACTGATGCTCAAGCCGTACAATTTACTTGCGTTGGATGAGCCTACAAACCATATGGACATCCGCTCAAAAGATATTTTGAAGCAGGCTCTCAAATCTTACGACGGAACAATATTGATTGTATCACACGACAGGGATTTTCTTGATGGTCTTGTGGATAAACTCTATGAGTTCCGTGACGGTAAAGTCAAGGAACATCTTGGAGGAGTCAGCGAATTTCTTGAACGCAGGAGGATAGAAAGCCTCAATGAACTGGAGCGTCAAGGAACAATGGGCGCTGATGTGCAGAAAGAGGAAGAAACAGTCCAGAAGAAGGAAGAAGCCAAACAGGAATATCAGGCAAAAAAATTCATATCTAAAGAAGAACGTAAGATAAGAACACGTATCGCGAATGTAGAAAAGGAGATAGAGGCAATAGAGGAAAAGATGAAAAAGATAGAGTCTGTTCTTGCTATGCCAGGTGAAGGAGATGACGTTATGGAGCTGACTCGTACTTATCTTGAGTGCAAGAGGAGTCTTGATGCAAAGATGCTGGACTGGGAAACCCTATCCGAATCGATTGAAAGTTAACCGCCCGGTGCCGGTGAGACTGGGAAAATACATAATATTATGGAAGAAAAGAAAATGCAGTATTTATTCGGAATGCACCCTGTAATTGAGGCAGTGAGAGCCGGCAGGAAGTTTGAGAAAGTGCTTCTCAAGCAAGGACTTGAAGGTGTACAATTCAGAGAACTTATGGACTTGCTTAAAGAGGCTGAGATACCTTTCCAGTTCGTTCCAGGAGAAAAACTCAACAGAATTGTAAGGGGAAGCCATCAAGGAGTCATTGCCTATATTTCCAATATAGACTATGTGGACATAGAACAGTTGGTTGATAATGCTCTCAGTCGTACTCTGACTCCTTTGATTGTTATTCTTGATGGTGTCAGTGATGTCAGAAATCTTGGAGCGATTGCGAGGACTTTGGAATGTGCCGGAGGCCAGGGCATAATAGTACCTGCAAAAGGCGGGGCGGCGATAAATGCAGATGCCGTTAAAGCATCAGCCGGTGCTCTGATGCGTATTGATACGTGCAAGGTGCCAAATCTCAGGGTCGCTGCATATTATCTGAAGCAGAGTGGTTTCCGCATAATTGCAGCAACAGAGAAAGTTGACAGACTTATCTATGATGTGGATATGACCGGACCTGTTGCAATTGTGATGGGATCTGAAGGTAAGGGTATTTCACAGGCAATGCTGGAACTTGCAGATGAGAAAGCTGCCATTCCGATGGATGGGGCAATTTCATCTCTGAATGTTTCTGTTGCATCAGCATTGATGATTTACGAAGCAGTAAGGCAGAGAAAGACCAAATAAACGTATCAATATGTTTGTACTGGATTCTCATTGCGATACTCCGTCTCAGATATTGAGACTGAGAAATATCGCACTGGATAATGATCATTCGCACGTCGATTTCCCGAAATTGAAAAAAGGGGGAGTCGACGGCTCTTTTTTTGCGCTGTATATACCGGCATCTCTTGGAACCGCAGATGCTGAAGTATATGCTTGGCGTTTGCTTGATGCGCTTAAGTCTACTGTAAACGCTAATTCCGACTGTGCAAGGTTTGCATATAATTCTAATGATGCTTTCCGTAATCAGGCAGAAGGCCTGTTTTCCGTATTTGTCGGACTTGAAAACGGTTCGCCAATTGATAGCACAAGTAAACTCGCTGAATTGTACAATGCAGGAATCAGATACGTGACTCTGTGCCACAGCCGTGATAATGGTATTTGTGATTCCTGCGCATCAGAGAGCAAAACCTGGAATGGACTGAGTCCTTTCGGCAAAGAACTCATTTCTGAAATGAATAAAATCGGTATGGTGATAGATGTGTCTCATATATCAGACGAGTCGTTTTACGATGTTCTTGAATACACTTCAAAACCTGTTGTTGCCAGTCATTCGTGTTGCCGTGCATTGGCTGATCATCCGAGAAATATGACTGATGAAATGCTGAGAAAACTGTCTGATAACGGGGGTGTAATTCAAATTAATATGTATCCAATTTTCCTGGATTCAGGATTTCAAGAAATCTTGGATTCATCGGGAATCCTGGAGTATGCCGAGAGTATCGAAGCGGAATTTATTGCAGATCCTTCTGATATTTCCAAGAGGGAAAAGTGGTATTCGGTTCTTGACAGACTAAATGGATTGGTACGCCCGTCATATAGAAAAGTGGTAGATCACATTGAGCACGCAATCGAAGTCGCAGGGGTTGATCACGTAGGAATCGGTACTGATTTTGATGGCATCACAGTTACGCCAGAAGGTCTGGAAGATGTTTCCAAGCTGAGGATTATATTCGACGAGATGAAGGCGAGGGGATACAGCGAAGAAGAAATCGGAAAGGTTGCAGGAGGTAACTTTTTGCGTGTTTTGGATGGGGTTAAGGTGTATAAGTAAGGCTTATTTGTTTACAAATGGCACGTAACATTTTTGTTTTGATATTTAACTTAAATGTTACGTGCCTTGATTGTTAATATGTTACATCTTTTAGTATTTGTTTACGTAATATATTGAGAGCATTAGCGGCAAAACGCTCGATATTACGTTTTCTGTCACCTTTGAAGGTCAGTTTATAGGTATATGTGCCTGTCGGAGAGCTTAAACCTATCCATACCAAACCTGCCGGATTGCCTTCGCTGGACTCCGGACCGGCTACTCCTGTGGTTGCAACCGAGTAGTCACTTCCTGTGATCCTTCTGACACCTTCCGCCATTGCTTTGGCGCATTCTCCGCTAACCGCACCATATTGTTCAATTATCTCGTGAGGAACTCCAAGAATCTCTTCCTTGACTTTGTAGGCATATGAGGTGACGCTGCCAAGGTAATATTCAGATGCTCCCGGGATTTCAGTAATCAATGATGAGACCATACCTCCGGTACAGGACTCCGCAACACTGACAGACTTTCCATTTTTCCTTAAAAGCAAGCCTATTGAATCTCCAAGAGATTCACCCTCATAGATAGTGTCGCCAAGGATTTGCCTGAGTTTTGCGAGTTCTTCGTCAATCCTTCTTATCTGCTCTTGGTTTGTCCCTCCATAAATGGAAAGCCTTAGCCTTACTCCAAGCAGAGGATTCGGAAGATAGGCGAGATGCATATCTTCAGGAAGACTTCCCTCCCATTCCTCAATCATTTTCGAGAGGGCTGATTCTGCTATACCGAATGTGTTGATGGTCTTGTGGTATATGTCGGAGGTCTCGAAGTTGTTCCTGATGTGAGCAATCACATCTTCAAGTGCTCCTATCGCCTCAAATGGCACTCCGGGAAGGGAATATAGGGCAGCTTTGTGTCCGAATCTGTCATCTGGAAATGTGAAAGCCATAACAGGGGCCGTTCCGAGTCTGTTGGGAATGACTTCACACGTGTCCGGTACTGATGCCTGGGCAAGGTTTATGTCAAGAACATCCAGACCTCTGGCTCCGAGAATCTTATGTATGATTTCCAGTTGGGCTTCGTCGGTCCTGAATTTTTCTGCACCCGATAATTCTGCCAAAGCAGTCTTGGTTATATCATCCTTGGTTGGGCCGAGCCCTCCTGTGACAATGACTATGTTGTTGCAGGATAATTCCTTTGCCAGGTTATCAACAATTGTCTTATGGTCATCTCCTATTGACAGCAACCGTGTTACTTTTATTCCTATTGCATTCAGAGCTTGGGAGATATGTGATGAATTGATGTCTACTATCTGCCCAATGAGAATTTCGTCTCCTATTGTACAAATCGAAGCCTGTGTCATTATATACAATTATTATTTTGCCACCATACGTGTTTTATTTTCAAGGAATTTGATGATTTTCTTGATAATTGAAGGACCTTCATAAATGAAACCGGTATAGATTTCAATAAGTGAAGCTCCAGCATCAAGCATTTGTTTTGCCTGTTCCGGTGTCATTATTCCTCCAACACCGATTACCGGCAGCTTATGTTCGGATTTTTCGCAAACGTATCGGACAAGTTCGAGGTTTTTCTTGAAAAGAGGCGCACCGGAAAGTCCGCCTTTGCCTATTTTTTCGATTTTGTCAGCAGGTGTGGAAT
>Tibetan_p1__coassemble_572_pt1 | contig 18521 bp, 14 predicted proteins | sample Tibetan_p1__metabat2_high_PE_033 | metagenome-assembled genome bin Tibetan_p1
TCGGATTGCCCGAATCGTTCGTGGCTTCATTGTTTGACAGGGAAAGAGTCGGAGAAGTATGTGCGGAAAGAGGAATTTATGATAATTTCACTTTTTTCGAGAAATGTATGCTTCTATCATCGGCACAGGCCATAGAAAGGTCACGTATAGATGCATCGTCAGACAGGGTTATTTTTATTTTTTCTACAACAAAAGGCAATATCGGACTTCTTGGTACTGATAATGAAAGCAGAGTTGCTTTGCACAGTTCTGCTACAGCAGTCGCCGGCTATTTCGGCAACAAGAACACTCCTTTGGTAGTCTCCAACGCCTGCATTTCAGGAGTATGTGCTCTTATCGCTGCGGACAGGGCTCTTGCCTCCGGAAGATATGACTATGCAGTTGTTACCGGAGCTGACTGCCAAAGCCGGTTTATAGTTTCCGGTTTCCAGTCATTCAAGGCATTGTCTGACGAGCCTTGCAGACCGTTTGATGCAGAGCGCAAAGGTTTGAACCTCGGTGAGGCCTCCGCGACAATCGTTCTCGGAAGCGTATCCGCCTCAGATGCCGGAAACAGTTGGTATATTGCCGATGGAGCCATACGTAATGATGCCAATCACATTTCCGGTCCGTCCAGGACAGGAGAAGGAAGCTTCAGAACTCTGAGATACCTTCTTGAAAGCGCATCTCCCGAGGAACTTGCTTTTATAAATGTACACGGAACGTCGACCCCGTATAATGATGAGATGGAGTCATTTGCCATTGAAAGGGCGGGACTTTCGGACATTCCAGTCAATGCATTGAAAGGGTATTACGGTCATACAATGGGAGCTGCGGGAATACTTGAAAGCATTATATCTATGCGAGCAGCAGATGCCGGTATTGTCATCGGTACGAAAGGTTACAATAAGTGCGGTGTCAACCACAGTGTCAATATAAGTGCATCTTCAAGGAAGACAGATAAAAAAGCCTTTATCAAACTTTTGTCCGGCTTCGGAGGATGTAATGCAGGATTACTTTTCAGAAAAGGAGGTCAAAGATGAATTTGAAATCATACGTAAGAATAACATCCTCCAACATCGTCTCGGACAAGACTGTCCCCCATTATGAAGGCGCAGGATCTGCTTTGATTTCTTCGGCATTCAAGTCACTCGGCACGGGATACGCAAAGTTCTACAAGATGGATACTTTGTCCAAACTTGGTTTCCTTGCAAGTGAGATATTGCTTGCTGACGAATCAGAGAGATTTCAGCCAAGGGAAGACAGGGCTGTCATACTGATGAATTCCACTTCTTCGATATGCGATGACAGGCACTACCAAGACAGTATAAAGGACCCTGATTCATTCTTTCCGAGTCCTGCACTTTTCGTCTATACACTTCCAAATATTGTCACCGGTGAGATTGCAATCAGGAACAAGTATTTTGGAGAGACCTCTTTCTATGTCCTCCCAAAACCAGAGCCTGCTGAAATATTCAGAATAACAGATGAAGCTTTCAGAGACAGAATGACACGTTCTGTGCTTGGAGGATGGCTTGATTGTGTCTCAGACGATGAATTTGAAGCTGTTATGTTTTTAGTCGAAGAGACAGGTTGCGGTAAGGAATGGAATATCAATGAATTGAAAAATATATTTAAATAAAAATAATATGGACACACTTATCAACGAACTTAAGGAACAGATTATAGAAGCACTGAATCTCGAAGGTATGACTCCGGATGAAATCGACAACGATGCCCCTCTTTTCGGCGATGGTCTTGGACTTGATTCAATCGATGCTCTTGAGCTTATAGTTCTTATCGAGAAAAATTATGGTATAAAATTGAAGAACTCCGCGGAAGGAAAGGAAATCTTCAAATCCATAAATGTGATGGCTGATTATATTTCTAAAAACAGACAGAAATAAACTTTGCACATTTGAAAACCACTTTACAATGAGGGTTTTATTCATACTTATACTTTCTTTCCTTTCTTTCAGTGCTACTGCTGATGAGGGGAAAGAAGTTTCCTGCAATTTCGTCCAGACCAAGAAGAGTGCGATGTTTGCGGAAGCAATGGTAAGCCACGGAAAAATGTATTTCTGTTACCCTGACAAGGTTCGTTGGGAATACACAACTCCTGTACATACCATATTCATAATGAACGGCCAGGAAGCCGCTATGATAAACGAGCAGGGTCGTAAAAAGAAAATGGACATAGCCAGGAACGGCTTGTTCAGAAGCATTACTGACATCATCTCTGCAGGTATGAATGACAGTGGAGACCGCTATGAAATAGAAAGAAACGGGAATATAATGGTAATGAAGCCGCTTAGGAGTGATATGAAAAAGGTATTTGATACAATTACAATCACGTTCGGTCCATCCGATATTCCGGTTTCTGTGCATATTTCTGAAAAAAACGGAGATTCCACTATTATAGAATTTACTCAAATCAGCACATCTGTGGATGACAAGTCGGTATTTAATTATTAAATAGTTAGGTTATGATACTTAAAGATTCACTTTATAAAGTTCTCAGCATTGGAGACAATGTAGCAGAGATTGAGCTTATACCGGATAACAAAATATACAAGGCTCATTTTCCAGGAAAGCCTATCACACCAGGAGTCTGCATAATCGGAATTTGCCGTGAACTTGCGGAAGAAATAACCGGGAGGAGTCTGAAACTGATAGCTGCAAAAGACATAAAGTATCAGAGTCTACTCACGCCGGACAGCAGCGAACCTACCCGTGTTGAGTTTTCAAAATTTGCAGACAATGGCGAGGAAGGTCTTGCTATAACCGCAAATGTTACGAGAGCAGATGTTAAAATTGCCAAACTGTCCCTTGTTTTGGCCTGAGAAACTTTGAGTTTGAGATGGAGGATTTGAGGTAGATGAATAAGATTTTTCTGAGAATATACGACTATTTATCCACACATAGAACTGTAGGCTGGATTATCCTTGTGATATCTGTCGCACTTTCTGTCCTGTTGTTCAGCAGGATGGAATATAACGAGGATATTTCCGCCTTCCTGCCTCAGAACAAGGAGACTCTCAAGTATTCGTCCGTCTATAAGAAACTCGGCGGACAGAACCGCATTGCTGTATTTTTCCGTGGTAGCGACAAAGATTCCATAATCTTCGCTATGGAACGCTTCGGAGAGGTGTGGAAGGAAAAAGACACTACAGAACTCGTAAGCGCCATACAGGTGAGGGTTGATGACGAACAGGTAGGAAATGTTGTCAGGTTTGTAAGGGAAAACTTCCCCTATTTTCTTGATAAAGACGATTACCGACGTATTGATTCCCTTCTGACTGCGCCAGGGTATTTTGATAAAAGGCTTCAGGATGCGAAACTTATGCTTTTGTATCCATCTTCGTCGTTTGCTGCGGATTACATCAGTTCAGATCCTTTGGATTTGTTCTCCCCTGTTTATAACAAGTTGTCTGGTCTGAATAATGCAGACGACAGTAATCTTGTATATGACGGATATATATTCTTAGATAAAGGATGTACTGGAGTTGTTTTTATGACTTCACCGTTTGGAGATACTGAAAGCGGTAAAAACACATTGATTGTCAATCTTTTGAACGAAGTTATCTATAGTGTTGGTTCAGAATTTCCTTCTGTCACGGTTTCAGCGACTGGCGGTCCGGTCATAGCAGTATCAAACTCTTCACGAATCAAGCAGGACAGCATTCTTTCGATAATATTATCAGTTATTCTTATAACATTAGTTCTTAGCATTTCATTCCGCAGTTTGAGAGAAATAGTCCAAATCGGAGTCTCGATTCTATGCGGTTCCCTTTTTGCTTTAGGACTGATAGCTGCCTTCAAGACGGAAATTTCATTAATCATTCTTGGAATCGGCTCGATAATTGTCGGAATAGCTGTCAATTACCCTCTTCATTATATTGATCATCTGAAGCATCAGCCGGACAGGAAAGCTGCTCTGAAAGATATTATATCACCTCTTCTGACTGGAAACATTACAACAGTTCTTGCCTTTCTGTCACTATACCTTCTCAAGGCAGATGCCCTGCACGATTTTGGCCTGACAGGGGCTTTGGTACTTATTGGTACGATACTGTTTGTCATTATTTTCTTACCGTCACTGATGGGCAGCAGCCGTGTTGTAAAACAACCGCTCATTCATTTCGGCAAGTTTGTTCCAGATGAAGTCTCAGGCAAATTATTCCTGCCATTTGTGCTGATAACCATAGTGTTGGCATTTTTCAGCACTAAATCCGAGTTTGACGCAGATCTCAGAAACATCAACTATATGACTGACACTCAGAAAGCAGACCTTGCGCTACTGAGTTCTATGTCAGAGAATGCAGGTGATACCAGAATCTGGCTTGTTACCGAATCAGAGTCGATTGACTCGGCTCTCGTACTGAATGAAAAACTCCTGTCGAGCCTTTCTTTGCCTTACAATGTTACAAGCATCAGCAATCTTGTACCATCATCGGACCAGCAAAAGGAAAGGTTGGAGGAATGGGAAAAATTCAAGTCAAGGTATCCGGACCTTGTTTCCAGACTTCTCTCCAGTGCATCAGCTGCAGGATTCTCCACCAAAGCTTTCGATAGTTTCAAGGATATTCTTTCGGATTCATACCCGCTGCGTGATGCTGAGTGGTTTTCACCTTTGTTTGCTACAGTCGGCCAGACCTGTGTCCTGAAAGACTCAAATTCGACTTCGCTGGTCAATTACATAAATGTTCCAAATACTGAAACAGAGGCGGTTAAGGCATCTATTAGTAAAACCATTGCAAATGGAACAGCCAGACAATCCTCGTTTGTATTCGATTCATCCGATGTTTCAAGCCAGATGGCATCTCTTCTTTCGGAGGATTTCGATGCCATCGGATTTGTATGCGGTTGCATCGTCTTTTTCTTCCTATGGTTGTCATTCGGCCGTATAGAATTGAGTATATTGTCTTTTCTTCCCTTGGCTGTCAGCTGGATTTGGATTCTCGGAACAATGCATATTTTAGGTATCCAGTTCAATATCGTAAACATAATTCTTGCAACATTCATCTTCGGTCAGGGTGATGATTATACCATATTCATAACTGAAGGCCTTATGTATGAATACGCCTACGGCAAAAAGATACTGTCTTCTTACCGCAACAGTGTGATGCTTTCAGCAATAATAATGTTCATAGGCATTGGCTCTCTGATTTTTGCCGGACATCCTGCTATGAAGTCTCTTGCACAAGTGACAATCATAGGAATGCTGACTGTTGTTGTGATGGCTTTTTATCTTCCGCCTCTGATTTTCAAGCCTTTAGTCTACAAAAACGGAGTACGTCGAGAAATGCCAATCACCCTCAAGAGGATTTTGCGCTCGCTGTTCGCAGTGTTGTTCTTCTTGCTTGCTGTACTGATAATTGTTCCTTGCATACAGATTCTTTTTATAGGAAGAAAGCATTCTGAATCGAAAAAACTCAAGCTGCACAGATTTCTGCAGAAACTTGCAAACTTTGTAATTCATCATATTCCGGGTGCAAAATTCCATCTGGACAATTCTACCGGAGAAGATTTTTCAAAACCCGCAGTGATTGTATGTAATCACCAGTCACACCTTGATGTTATGTGCCTTATGAGTATGGCACCTAAAATCGTAATACTCACAAATGATTGGGTATGGAACAATATCTTCTACCGCGGTATCAGCCGCAAAGCTGAATTCTACCCTGTTTCAGACGGATTCGATACGAATCTCACGAGACTTGAAGATTTGGTAAAGAGGGGCTATTCGGTTGTTATCTTTCCTGAAGGGACACGGTCTGCAGATTGCTCTATCGGCCGCTTTCACAAAGGTGCATTCGTTCTTGCAAGGGAATTGGGAGTGGATATACTTCCGGTTGTTCTTCACGGTGTAGGTCACGTCCTCCCGAAAAAGGATATGATGCTGAGACCGGGACAGATATATGCAAAAGTCCTGCGCCGCATCTCTCCTGCTTCTATGGGTGCAGATGATAAGAGTGTAACAAAAGCTTTCAGGCGATTCTACATTGAACAATATGCCGGAATTTGCTCCGAGATTGAGACAGCCTCATATTTCAAGGAACTTGTAAGGCATTCATACATATACAAAGGTAAGGATATTGAAAAGGCCGCAGCAGCAGAGTTGTCAGCAGCCGATTTGAAGATGATAGACAATTGGAGGTCTGGCGAACCTGCAATACTTGGAACATCTGCAACCGGTGCTTTTGCGCTCTTGTTTGCATTGGCAAGAAAGGATGTTGAAGTTTTTGTAGATTGCCCTGATCAGGACTCACGTGACTTGATTGCAAGCAATGCTATAGTTCCGCCAAACCTTCACTTTAGATAAATAACATAACTAAATATAACTAACCGGTTTAAATTATTAAACAATGGATACAAACGATATTGAGTTTTCTTCCCCTGAACTCATCAAGGAATATCAGGAGGAACTTCTTGAAAAAGATCTGGAGTATCTGGCATCACATTCTCCCTACTATAGGAGGATGTTTACCAAATGCGGTATTGACATAAGTAAAATAACCCATATAGAAGACCTTGTAAAAATCCCATTCACAGAAAAAAAGGACTTGCAACTTTTCAATGAGGACTTTTTATGTGTGCCAAAGGACAAAATCATTGATTATATCACTACCTCCGGCACTCTTGGCGACCCTGTTACTTTTGCCTGCACAGAAAAGGATTTGCAGAGACTTGCCTTTAATGAAAAGAAATCTTTTATGTGTGCAGGAGTGCATCCGGGAAATATCGTCCAGCTGATGACCACACTTGACAAGAGATTTATGGCCGGATTAGCCTATTTTCTGGGTATCAGAGAATTAGGGGCAAGCGTCATAAGAGTCGGCAACGGAATACCGGAGCTTCAATGGGACACTATCAGACGAATAAAGCCTGACACTATAATGTGTGTTCCTTCTTTTATTCTCAAATTAATACAATATGCCGAAGAACATAATATCGATTACAGGTCCAGTAGTATAAAGCGTATAATCGGTATTGGAGAAGGGATGCGTGACAAGAATTTCGAACTCAATCTTTTAGGTCAGAGAATCAAGGAAAAATGGGATGTCCAGCTTTTCGCGACTTATTCTTCCACAGAGATGGGTGCCACTTTTTCAGAGTGTGAGTATGGAATGGGTGGACACGTCCATCCGGAGCTTATAATCGTCGAAATCATCGGTGAAGACGATATGCCTGTAGAAGACGGAGAAATCGGTGAAATTGTAGTTACAACTTTAGGAGTTGAAGGAATGCCGCTCCTGAGGTTCCGCACAGGAGATATGGCAGCAAAATGCACAGACAGATGTAAATGCGGCCGTTGGTCATACAGACTCACTCCCCTTGCAGGACGTAAGCATAATATGATAAAACTAAAGGGTACAACCCTATATCCGCCTGCTGTGAATGATGTTCTTGACAATACGGTATATGTAGAGAATTATTGCGTAGAGGTCAAAGACAGCGAAGCCGGAACGGACTTCGTCACAGTCAAAGTAAGTCTGAAATATCAGCCGGGATTTGATGTTGTGAAAGATTTGAAGGATAAATTCCGTTCCCGAATCAGAGTCGCGCCTGAAATCGAAATTATGGACAATGAGGACCTGATACGTATCATATATCCTCCAAAGAGCCGAAAGCCTGTCAAATTCATTGATTTAAGGAAAAAATAGCTTATATTGGCAGACAACACTTGTATTGTCGGATTAATAACTGTTAAACGTAGAATCTATGGTTAATACTGAGTTTGACGATATACGTCCCTACTATGATGAGGAGGTGCCTGCAGCAATGGCAAGAATAACTCAAAGCGAGTTTTTCCCAGTCTTGGCCTCGTATGTATTTCCAGGACAAGACATTGAGACAGTCAGAAATATGTTCCTGTCTTTCAAGGATATACACGATTTCCAGATAGGCGTTATGAAACACGTCAACGAACAGGTCATCAAACGCAGCATCAGTTCTTTCACGTATAGCGGCATAGAAAATATCGAACATTCAAAGCGTTACCTGTTTGTCTCTAACCATAGGGATATTATGCTTGATGCGGCACTGTTGCAGTATATTTTATGGACAAACGGTCACGAAACCTCAGAAATTACATTCGGTGCTAATCTTATGACCAATCCGCTGGTGGTTGATATAGGAAAATCCAACAAGATGTTCAGAGTAGAGCGCGGAGGTTCGGCCAAAGAATTTTACAGAAGTTCTGCACATCTTTCCGATTACATCCGTTATGTAATCACTCAAAAGCACCAGTCAGTCTGGATAGCGCAAAGGAATGGCAGAACAAAAGATGGCAATGATACAACTGATCCAGGAATAGTCAGTATGTTCTCAATGAGTGCTTCAGGTGACAAGGCTAAAGGCCTTGACAATCTGAATATTGTACCAGTATCAGTATCGTACGAATGGGAGCCTTGCGATTATGAAAAAGCAACCGAACTCTACATATCAAGGGAACGTAAATATGTCAAGCAACCCGGAGAAGACCTTCAAAGTATTTTAAAAGGTATAGTAAATCCGAAAGGACAGGTGCATTTCCATATCAATTCCCCTTTGACATATGAGGAATTACTGCAGGCATCAACCGAAAAAGGCGGTGCACGCTTCAATCGGAGTGTAGCCGCCATACTTGACAGCAGAATCCGTGAAGGTTACCGCCTTTTTGCCAATAATTATATCGCATACGATTTGCGTAAAGGTACCGACTCTTTTTCAGACAAATATACTTCCCGTGAAAAATCAAAGTTCATTTCACATCTCGAAGGCCTGTTGTCTCATTTTGCCCAAGTAACTGGTACTGAACCAGAAACGGAGACACTGATGGACATTTGTCTTGGTATCTATTCAAATCCTGTAAGCAACAAACATTTACAATAAGATTTCTATCAGAATTCCTTTACCATTCTGATATATGGGTGACCGAAGAATAATATTTCTTCGGTTTCCTTGAAATCTATCGATGCATAATAATTCCTTAGCCTTGGTGCATCTTTGTCAGCCAGAAGACTGAATTTCTTATGACCTTCCTTACGGCATCTGTCCATAAGGGCTTCCATAAGACGATGACCTATTTTCAGTCCCCTATATTCAGGCAGGATAGTCATCGAGTCCAGATAAAATTCACCGGGAACTGTCTCGGTTCCGCATGTACCGAGAGGATGTCACAATTTTTCTTCTGCATATGCGAATGTTTTCTTGCGCGCTTCAGCATAACGAGCGCCATCATAGCCAAGTATACATCCTACAGGTTTTCCAGTTTCTGTATCTTCTGCGGTAAGTGCAAGTTTGTACCAGTAAAGGCTCCAGTCCGAGCGGCATATTTCCATCATTACTTCTACTACATCTTCAAGTTTGCCCGCCTTGATTTCTTCAACAGTACCCAAGCTTGCTGCAGCTACTACCACTTCTGCCAAAAACCTGATATCTGCCTCTGAAGTTTCTCTGATTACAATCATAACATTTTTGTTTTTAATAATAACTTATGTGTTAAAACATTTGGTAATTAATATAATAAAACAATTTTGTAATTATTCATACAATTATCGTACACTCCAACGCACACAATAACAAATCACATCATACATTCAAAGATGGATTAATTCCTTCATACTCTCGTCGGATGTGCCACACGCAAATATAATGCTTTTAAACGAGAGTATCAGTAGTCGGATAATTGAAGGTGACCATTATTTTTCAAGAATCTTTAGAATATTCCACAGATATGGAGTACTTTTGTATTTTTCAAAGTGAAATATGAAGAGTCGTTTTTATTATATTCTTGCAGCCATATTATGTATCATTTACGGATGTTCGTCTGTAAGAGGAGATTTGTCTGATTATTCGGTGGAACTTTATGTGCCATCTTATGCAACCGGATTCGTTATTCTCGGTGCCCAGGGGATGGAAAGTTCCATACTGAAAATTTATACCCCTTGGCAGGATGCACCAGACCGAAACTCAGAACATAGTAAAATGGTCTTTATACGCAGAAATGGCGAACCTGTACCTCACGGTTTTACCGGATCTATCGTCGATGAAGATGTGTCAAAGATTGTCTGTATGTCTTCTTCGCATTTTGCAATGATCAGTGCCCTTGGTTTGTCCGCTCGCATTGCAGGCGTTTCCGGCAAAAAGTTTCTCTACAATAGCAAAGCTACTTCTGCGGCAGAGGTAGGATATGACGAGCATCCTGATTATGAGAGAATTGTATCTCTATCCCCTGATATTGTGCTATTATATGGCATCTACGGTGAGAGTCCTCTTGAAAACAAGTTCGACAAGCTCGGAATACCATACGCATATATTGCCGAATATGTAGAGAATCATCCTCTCGGCAAGGCAGAATGGTTAGTTGCCGTGGCTGAAATCCTCGGATGCAGACAGCTTGGAGAATCTTTGTTTTCAGAAATTCCTGCACGTTATGATGCTGTAAAGAACAAAGTCGAGACCTATGGTGGCTGTAGGCCCAAGGTTATGCTAAATACTCCTTTTGGTGATTCCTGGTTTATGCCAGGTACGGGTAGTTATATGGTAAAGTTTATAGAGGACGCTCGTGGTGAATACCTCTTCAGTAAGAATAAATCCAACCGTTCCGTTCCTGTCTCAATTGAAGAAGCTGTCATCCTGGCTTCACAAGCAGATTACTGGCTTAATGCTAATGCCGAGAGTCTTCCTTCGTTATGTTATAGATACCCGAATTTTTCTGATTGTCAATGTGTTGAGAATGGTAATATATATAATTGTGACAAGAGAACAAATACAGCTGGAGGAAATGACTTCTGGGAGTCAGGAGTTCTGATGCCTGACGTTATTCTCAATGATATTGCAACGATATTACATCCCGGGTTCGGCACCTCCCTATATTTTTACAGAAAAATAGAATAATTCTACAGTATTCCACACTCCTTCATAACAGAATATCAAATGAGCAGAAGCCGCAACCTATTCATATCATTAGCCTGCATATTCATTTTCCTGTTTATTACAGACATTTCGACGGGACCAGTAAGTCTCAGCCTATCCGAAATATGGGGAGGCCTGATCGGTAAAGGAGACGCTGTTACGATTAAAATAGTACGTGATATCAGACTTACTAAAGCGATTGTTGCGATAATAACAGGTATCGCTTTATCTGTCAGCGGATTGATGATGCAGACTTTATTCCGTAATCCCTTAGCCGGACCTTATGTTCTCGGGTTGAGTTCCGGCGCAAGCCTTGGTGTTGCATTATTCATACTTGGAATGCCCTTTCTTGGCATAGCTTCGAACGGTGTCCTTTCTTCACTTGGAACAGCAGGGGCAGCGTGGCTTGGGGCTGCTGCTGTCTTGTTTTTGCTTTCTGCTACAGCAAGGCGTATCAAAGACATAATGGTGATACTTATTCTTGGTATGTGTTTTTCATCCGGGATAGGTGCAATAGTGGAAATATTGCAGTATTTAAGCGACGAGCAGTCCTTGAAGGCATTTGTCGTGTGGACAATGGGGTCTTTAGGAGATGTCAGCAAATCGCAGTTGCCCATTGTCGCTGGCGCAGTCAGCCTTGGACTCATTCTTGCCGTCAGCGCAGTAAAATCTTTAAACCTGCTTCTTATGGGTGAGGGATATGCAAGGACAATGGGACAGAATACAGAACGTTCAAGACAGGTTATCCTTGCCTCTACTACCCTTTTGGCAGGGACTGTGACAGCCTTTTGCGGTCCTGTAGGCTTCGTAGGTGTCGTTGTTCCACATATCGCAAGGCGGTGTTTCCGTACAGCAAACCATAATATCCTCCTCCCCGCTTCGTCATTGTGCGGCGGAATAATGGTACTCTTTTGTGATATTGTATCGAAACTTCTTGCTCTGCCTGTCAATTCTGTTACATCATTGCTTGGCATTCCTATAGTCATCTGGATTGTTATAAAACACAAAACAATTTAACCGGTATGATAACTCTGGATAACACATCTCTCATTTTTGGAGACAAAGTACTCGTAAAGGATGCATCTGCCTTTTTCGGTAATGGTAAATTGACGGCTTTAATCGGCAGAAACGGAAGCGGAAAATCCACTTTGCTCCGCGCTTTGGCCTCATTGGCAACTTTCACTTACGGAAAAGCTTATCTTGACGGAACCGATTCTTCGTCAATGACTTCTTTACAGCGTGCCAAATCCCTTGCTTTCGTGTCTACAGAGAAAGTAAGGATACCTGATCTGACTTGTCGCGATCTGGTTTCTCTTGGAAGGGCTCCATACACAAACTGGCTGGGAAAGATGCAGAAGGAAGATGAAGAAATCGTGATGCACTCTCTTGAACTTGTAGGAATGCAGGACTTCGCCTTAAGGACGCTGGACACAATGTCGGATGGAGAGTGTCAACGGGTGATGATTGCCAGGGCACTTGCACAAGATACATCCAACATATTGCTTGATGAACCCACTTCATTCCTCGATATACCGAACAGATGGCGTTTGTGCGAGCTTCTTGCTGATCTTGCGCACAATCAGGGAAAATGTATCATCTTTTCTACTCACGAAATAGAGACTGCCCTCAAGGTATGTGATTCCGTTGCTCTCATAGACTCCCCTTCCCTTATTTATACATCCACTCTGGGATTTCTTTCAGGAGGTTATATGAAACGGGTATTTGATATTGATATTTGAAAATTATACCCTGAATTATATCTGAAATAAGAGGTTACATACTTATATAAAACAAATGAGCTGTCGGCACTCACGTGCGGACACCTCATACTAACCACATAATTAATAACACTAAAACTAATAACCAAAGGTTGGTGAGAACTACTGATGAGTTCTCTGAACAACCCGAATGCAAAGGTACTGCTTTTTTTTGAATCTGCAATACTTTTCGTGATTTTTTGCTAAACTTTCTGCAAAATTGCTCAAAAAGTTCCCTAAAAGTTGCTCCAACGGCACTTCGGAGACATCCGCAATCAAAAAATCCGCAGAAAGACAGGAGTAATCTCCCAATCTGCCTGCGGAATCCGATAATATCAATTCTTGTAGAATCAGAACCTGTAGCTGACTTTCAGCATAAAGTTGATAGGTGCTTGTGGGAAAATTCCGATACCGTCAACGATAACTCCATCACTTTCCCTGACATTTTTATAGCACCATCCGCCAGAATAATACTTGGTATTGAAAAGATTGTTTATGTATCCTCCAAGTCCCAACTTGCCGCTTCCGACATTAAATTCGTGTGTAAGTGACAGGTTTGAAATGCAATAGCCTGGTACACTGCGGCTTTCTGTCATAGTATTGTCAAGATATTGCTTTCCTACATACTTTCCTCCCAACGACAATGTCGTGGTTTTCAGAGAGTTGTTGAATACAGTCTTGAAAGGTGTGAATGAAAATTGAAGATAGCCTATTACAGATGGCGACATCAGCATTTTTGTCTTGCCGAAATTTTCCGCTTTTGTCTTTCCTGTCGGATCCCAATCATCATTGATATAAGAGATATATTCTGTATGGTTCTTTATCTTATTGTCACTCAAAGTAAGATTAGCATCAATAGCAAACCAAGGTGTCGCCTGCCATACCGCAGCCAACTCTATACCTCTTCTGTAAGCTCTGCCGACATTCTCTTTTATAGCATACCCGACGTCGCTCAAACGTCCTGTTTCCAATAGCATATCAAAGTATTCCATAAAATATAAATTTGCACTTACGCTTACCTTCTGAGCCTTGTATTCATAACCGATTTCTACATCTACCATTTGTTCTGGCTTCAAATCCGCTTTTTTCGAATTGTCAGATGCCAGATTGTTGCTGATGATTACTTCCTTGATGTCACTTCTGCCCGGTTCTCGGTTACCCATAGCCGCGCTGATATACGCTTTATGACGCGGATGCCAATGAAATGTCAAACCTGCCCTCGGGTTGAAGAAATGCCAGGCAGTCTGATAGTCCAATGGCAAGTCATCTTCGTCTTCAATACCTGTCATCTTCAATGAGACTTCCCTGTATTGAAGATCATGGTAAGTGGTAATCCAATCAGCAGGTGTATATTCAGCTCTGGCGAAAACATTTATTTCCTTTTTCAATCCATTGTTGAAATACCATCCATTACTCTTGTCGTGGCTGTTGTATTGAGAATAGTCGTAACCGTCACCGAGGATTTCATTCCAGATGATTTCTCCAAAATGATCACCGCTGTAATGTGAGAGGTTGATACCTCCGGTAAAATTCACTTTATCCGCCTTGAACTTCACATCGGAATTGATGACGAAATAGTTGTTATCCATCATTTTACGGATAATCCAGTCACTTTTGTCTGAAGATGTATATATTTTCCCGTCGCGTTCGAAGGTGAATGACTTGTCGAATCCGTATTTGGTAAACTTCTTGTCATCCTTGTAGTTTTCATAGTATCCGTCACCCTTGGTCCAATTCAACGTAGTACTCCAGAAAACCTTTTCCCCGAACTGTCGCGTATAGTTCAGCTGGAGATTGTGCTGGGTATAGTTATCTGTATCATTGTCATAATACCTGACATTACCCATAGAGTCGTAATATTGTCCTGCTTCATTGTACCTCGGATCTTTCTCGTATTGTTCCAAAGAGATGCCGTTCCAAGTAATGCCAGTATGCTGGTTTCCCATCAGATAGGTGAGTTTCAATGAGTTCTTGGCATTCATCCAACCCAAAACGGCAAATGCAGACTGCACTTTAGCCTTTGCATTCCTGATATATCCGTCAGTATAGTTTCTTGTATATGCAGCATTGAAAAATACTCCAGAGCGTGTCAGACCTGTTCCTGCAGCGACTGTACCCATAAAAGTATTGTATGAGCCTGTCGAAACATCGAATGATGCGTATGGATCACTTCCGACTGAAGCCGTACTCATATTGATACTTGCTCCGAAAGCTCCTGGTCCGTTAGAAGATGTTCCGAGTCCTCTCTGAACCTGTACAGAACTAAGAACATTCGCTATCGACGGAATATTTACCCAGAATACTTCCTGCGATTCCGCATCGTTGAGAGTAATGCCGTTGAGCGTGACATTGATTTGAGAACCTTTTGAGCCACGGATTGTCAACTTCGAATTGCCGAGACCTGTACCGCCTTCATTTTCAGAGACAACAGAAGGCTGGATTCCAAGCATCATAGGAAGTGAATTTATAGGATTCGACTTTCTCATCTGCTCTTTGCCGACCATTGTATAAGTTACTGGTGTAGACTTCCCGGCACGCGATGCCGACACTATTACAGAATCGAGTTTCTCGACTTTTTCAGCCGGATTATTGTCCGGCTCTTCCGTACTTGCGGCTTCCGCCAGTGCGGGAACAAGCGACATTGTCGCTGCTAAAATAAAAAAACCTCGCATAATTGTTATACATTACTACATTACGCAAGGGGCAGCGCACAAGCACGCTTGAGATTCGCTTTTCCCTACGGCGGTACTAACCGCATCAGGTTCAACGGGTATAATCTCAGCCAAAAACGGCACCCCCCCAGCAAATATAGGATCTGATCTCCCAATCTTGGTGTTGTTTGCAGATCCGGATATGTATGTTGAATTTTTCTCTTAGTTTATTGGTTCTATTCCTTATTATAATTACAATCTTTCCGATTAGCGTTTTCTCTTCTCTTTCAACCGTACTTCATACAGACGTGGCCAATTTTTGCCAGTCAGATAGATTTTTCCATTGTCCGGATTGATAGCTATACCATTAAGCACATCTGTCTGGGATGTTCTCAACCTCTTGGGAAGCAAGCCTTTGCAATCAATAACACCTTCCACTTTCCCATTACGGGGATTTATAATAGCTATTTCATCCGTTGTATATATATTAGCCCATATTTTGCCATCAATATATTCCAATTCGTTGAGAAATCTCACAGGTCGTCCCTGGTATTTAACTGTCAGTTTCTTTTTCAGTTCAAAATTTCCGTCCATAAAATACAGGGATGAAGACCCGTCAGAAGCTATCAGTTGGCTGCCATCAGTAGTCAGTCCCCATCCTTCACGAGGATAATTCCAGGTAGATTCGTATTCAAGAGTTGCGGCATCATAGACAAAAGCAAGACGACTCTCCCAAGTCAGAATGTACAATTTCCCGTTGAAGACCGTGGAGCCTTCAATGAAATACTGCTTGTCAAAATCCATTTTCAAGATTGGCCGGCCAGTCTGCAACTCAACCTGTCTGAATGTTGACTTTCCTTTCAGTCCTGTGCTTTCATACATATTGCCGTCATAGAAGAAAAGCCCTTGCGTGTATGATTCGGTATCGTGAGGGTATTCTGCTATGACTTCGATTCCGTAATTTATCGGTTCCTTTTCTGAACAAGAAGCTGCCAAAACTGCTGCAGCAAAGGTAAATATGAGTTTCAATAAGTTCATTCTCTTATTATTTGGAATAAATTACCTTACAAGAGGCACAAAAGTATACAAAAAAATCTGATTTGAGAAATATTTGTTAACTTTGCCGGACTTTTGTCGATTATACAATATCGATTGTCAAGATACTTTTCTTAAGACTGATTATATGAATACCTATTTTATTATAATAACATTGATGACCTTGCTCGCTGTCGTTGTTTTCATTGCGTTATTTTACCTTAATGCCGGTTATGGTTATCTTTCCGGTGCAAAGTGGGGTCCGAAAATCAGCAACAGGATAGCGTGGGTACTGATGGAATGCCCCTCATTTTTCTTTCTTCTTTATTATACTTTGAATTTTGCTATCTCAGGGCAGGATACAGGCAATGACAAGACAGTACTCTATATTATGGCAGGATTATTTCTGCTTCACTACTTCCAGAGGTCTTTCATATTCCCTCTACTGATGAGAGGTAAGAGCAAGATGCCTGTAACCGTTATGCTTATGGGAATGGTTTTCAACACCATAAATGCTTATCTTATAGGACGATGGCTATATCAGGAAGCTCCTGCAGGAATGTATGGAGAGAACTGGCTTACAAGTCCTCAGTTTATTCTCGGAACTATAGTGTTTTTTGCAGGGATGTTTATAAATCTGCATTCCGACCACATTATCCGGCATTTACGAAAACCGGGCGACACCAGGCATTATATTCCGCGTAAAGGTTTTTACAAATACGTAACCTCTGCCAATTATTTCGGCGAACTTACAGAGTGGCTCGGTTATGCCATACTGACCTGGTCTCCAGCTGGAGTTCTGTTTGCAATATGGACATTCGCCAACCTCGGGCCAAGATCTAAATCCTTGACTGCCAAGTATGAAGAAGAATTCGGGGATGAATACAAATCACTTCATAAAAAGAATATCATTCCTTTTATTTGGTAGAACCAATTTAATTTTTAACAAATGAGTGAACTGTTTACACCCTACAGAATAGGTAATCTCGAACTGAGAAACCGCACTATCAGATCAGCGGCATTCGAGGCAATGTGCCCGGGCCACAAACCTTCCAAGGAACTTTTCGACTATCATATTGCAGTAGCAAGAGGTGGTATCGGAATGACTACTGTAGCTTATGCAGCCGTATGCCAAAGTGGATTGTCTTTTAAAAACCAGCTTTGGATGAGGGAGGAAATCATTCCAGACCTCAAGAGACTCACTGATGCCATACATTCGGAGGGTGCAAAAGCTTCTATTCAGTTGGGCCATTGCGGCAATATGTCCCACAAGAAAATTTGCGGATGTCTTCCAATGGGGGCAAGCCGCGGTTTCAACCTCTACTCGCCTACTTTCGTTCAAAAGATGAACAGGGCGCAGATAGAAGAAGTTGCCAAGGCTTATGGAAATGCAACAGCACTTGCAATAAAGGCCGGTTTTGATGCAATAGAAATACACGCCGGACACGGTTATCTGATTTCACAGTTTCTTTCTCCTTATACAAATCACCGTAGAGATGAATTCGGAGGCAGCCTCGACAACAGAATGCGTTTTATGAGAATGTGTATTAATGAAGTTGTGAAGGTTGGTAAAGGAAAAATTGCTATATTTGCAAAATTGAATACGAGAGACGGATTCAAGGGCGGTCAGGAAGTTGACGAACTGATTGAAGTTGCCAAGGAACTGAGGAATCTCGGTGTGGAAGCAATCGCGCTTTCCGGCGGATTCGTGAGCAGACATCCTATGTATGTGATGCGCGGTGAGTTCCCTGTCAAAACAATTGTGCACTATTTCCCCTGGAGCCAGTGGTGGCTTAAGGCAGGTGTCCTCTTGGGAGGAAAGATAGTTGCTCCAACCGTTCCATTCAGAAAACTGTTTTTTCTGGAAGATGCCCTCAGATTCAGGAAGGCAATGCCGGATTACCCTTTTATTTATGTAGGAGGTGTAGTCGACAGGGAAAGTGCCGACTATGTTGTAGATGCCGGATTTCCTATGTTGCAAATAGGAAGGGCGGTATTGGAAGACACGGAATTCGTCAATAAAATGATGGCTGACGAACATCACTGCAGCGGTTGCGAGCACAGTAACTTCTGCATCGGAAGAATGTATTCCCGTTCAATGCAGTGTCATAAACATTGTATTGACATTACACCATCTCTTGAGAAAGAGGTTGAAAGAGTCAACGGAAGGAATGACCGGAGAGAGCGGGAATTGGGA
>Tibetan_p1__coassemble_574_pt1 | contig 18463 bp, 13 predicted proteins | sample Tibetan_p1__metabat2_high_PE_033 | metagenome-assembled genome bin Tibetan_p1
TCCTGTGACCGAATTGCAGGCCTAATACTTCATTGAGATTTTATGAGAAACATAGAAATATGCTGCACATCTGTTGCAGATGCTTTGGAAGCTGAAAAAGGAGGAGCAATCCGAATCGAGTTATGCACAGCTATCAGCAGCGGAGGAGTGACTCCTTCGTTCGGACTTGTGAAAGAAACTGTTTCAGCAGTGGGAGGAGCTGAAGGTATAGATGTAAATGTTCTGATAAGGGCATCAGAAGGTAATTTCTGCTATAGTTCCAGTCAGATAAAAGTAATGACAGAAGACATACGCCTGTGCAGGCAACTCGGAGCGGATGGTGTTGTCATAGGAGCACTTACCCCTGATGGGGAAATAGACATTGACGCCTGCAAAGAGATGGTCGAAGCTGCAGGAGATATGAGCATCACATTCCACAGAGCTTTCGATGCCTGCATCAATCCGTTTGAGGCATTGGAACAGATTATCTGTCTCGGATGCGACAGGATTCTGACTTCTGGTCAGAAGCCGACAGCAACAGAAGGAGCCGGACTTTTGAGTGAACTTGTCCGAAAAGCAGACGGCAGGATAATAATAATGCCGGGCTCTGGCGTGAACCCGGCTAATATCAGTGAATTGGAACGCATTACACGTGCATCCGAATTTCACTCAACGGCACGTAAGCCTGTCCGGGACTTGTGCAGGCACCACGCTCCGGAGTTAGGATTCGACGAACCGTCTCCAGGAGATGGTCTCGTGTTGCGGACACATTCCGACATTGTCAGAAAATTAGTTCAGACACTATAGGATAGTGGTCGGATATGTACTTCACACCGACATACTCCTTGTCCAACACCTTGAAGTACAGGCAACGCGAAAACCCCGAATAATAGATGTAGTCAATCGGCAGAAGGCTGTCTTCAACCGGTCCGTCCCAGGTTGGAGCAGCTCCGGATCTGCCGTATTTGCCCCATCCGTTGAATGACCCTTTTGTATCTGTCTGTTCTGCACCAGTCCTCGCACTCGTCATCATCTTGTCCAGTTCTACGAGATTGTCACTGGTAGGAGGTATATTGAAGTCTCCTGTCAGAATCATAGGATCCCCGTCCGGATTCATCTCGGCGATTTCCTCTACAATCAATGCAAGACCGTTCCTGCGCGCGTCGCTGCTGACGTGATCCAAATGCGTATTTACATAAAAGAACTCTTTTCCCGTGCTGTTATGGCGCATCTTGGTCCAAGTTGCTGTCCTGCGGCAGGCAGCACCCCATCCGAAAGATGGCACATCAGGTGTCTCGCTCAGCCAGTATGTACCCCAATCTATAATGGATACACGTGTCGTATCATAATAGACAGCCATAATCTCGCCCAATGTATCTCCGTCCTCGCGTCCGACGCCTACCCATTTGTAAGATGGCAGATTGTCCGCAAGATAACGGGTCTGGAATCCGTAAGCTTCCTGAAGTCCGAATACATCGGGATTCTCCTCCTTCAGCATAGCGATGCTCGCAGGCTTGCGGTTTTCCCAATTATTTTCACCATCATCCGCGACACCGAGACGTATGTTGTATGAAATGACTTTCAGGGAGTTGTCCCCCTGCCTGTTACAAGATGCCGCAACAAGAACAGATGCAGCGAAAGCAATAATAAAAAGCAGTTTCTTCATATTTCAATAATTTCGTCCTCCAAAGATAACATATTTTCATCTCAAACTATCCCTTGCAAAGTTTTTTGCTAACTTTGCTATATGCAGCAGGATAATAGCATTATCAGGCTATAATAACACATATAACCGAATAATATGAATAATGATAAAATATAATATCAATACCGTTATGAAGAAATCAGCAATAATCACATTTGCCACACTGATACTATGCAATCTTGGTGTCTGTGCACAATCCTCTCCCTGCCGGACAGACGGAAAGACTCTCAGAATTGACTATATCTTTTCAGGAACCGACAAAGATACTGAAATTGCAGTAGCGGAACTTACAAGCTTCAACATTTGGGCTGGAAGAAATGTAAACCTTGATACGACTGCTTTGAAAGGTAACGGGCAAATTACTATGCGTGATCTTACAGATTCTGTGATATTGTTCAGGAACAGTTTCTCTACATTATTTCAGGAGTGGAAGAATACTGAAGAAGCTACAAGAGTAAGAAAATCTTTCGAAAACGTGTTCTTGCTTCCGATGCCTGAAAGCAAAGTAATGATAACAGTAGAACTTTTCGGATTCAAAGGAGAAACTATCGCATCACTGGAACACATTGTAGACCCTGCGGATATCCTCATCAGACAACTTCCGGAAAACAAACATCCCTGGAAATACCTGATGAACAACGGTTCTCCGCAAGAGTGTATAGACATAGCTGTTGTAGCCGAGGGTTATACATCACAGGAAACGGAACTGTTCTATGAAGATGCACGCACAGCGATGGAATCAATTCTTTCGTACCAACCGTTTGACAAGATGAGGAACCGGTTCAATTTTATCGCTGTAGCATTGCCATCAGATGAAAGCGGCGTAAGTATTCCAGACAAGGGAATATGGAAAAGTACTGCACTTAATTCGAATTTCAGTACATTCTACTCTGACAGGTATCTGACTACTCTGCATTTGGGAGACCTGCACGACGCACTGGCCGGACTGCCATACGAACATATCATAATCCTTGCAAATACGGACAATTATGGTGGCGGTGGTATATTCAACTCATATACATTGACTACAACACATCATCAGGCCTTCAAGCCTGTAGTAGTCCACGAATTCGGCCACAGTTTTGCAGGACTTGGAGACGAGTATTTCTATGATGACCAATATGTAGAAACCTATTACCCGCATATAGAGCCGTGGGAACCGAACCTGACAACACTCGTAAACTTTGATTCCAAATGGAAAGAACTTCTGCCTGACGGCATCAGGATTCCTACAGCACCGGCAGACGAAAAGCAGATGTGGAAAGACATTCAGGATGGCGTATCTCCAGAGAAATATATCGGTGTATATGAGGGAGGAGGTTATCAGTCAAAAGGCGTATTCCGACCGTTCCCGGACTGCCGTATGCGCACAAATTCTGCCCCGGTATTCTGCCCGGCCTGTCAGGCTGCCATTCAAAATATCATAAACTTCCATCTTGTCCAATCAAAGACAGACGCTGGCAGTCAGGACAAATCCCTTTGATAAGACAGGATGTTTCCACAATGGAAAACTCGGGAGGAAGTTTCAAGTTTGGGACAGACATATTCTTGATACACATTGTTTTGTGACATTTCAAACAGGTAAAATGAATATGCGATTTATGTGATTCCGAACTTGAGCAAGTACAAAAGCAATATTTTTTCGAGCCTGAACCGTCATCAACTTCGTGTATTATGCCACGCTCAAGAAACTTGTTCAAGGCTCTGAAAATTGTGGATTTGTCTACCGTCTCAAGTGCATTCTCGAGATCCATAAGAGAGAAGGTATCTGTATGTTGCATTATAGCGCCAATGACCCGCAGCCGCGACGATGTCGGCTGCAGGCCGTGACTTTCAAGTAACTGCATTTCCTTTTCCATTCTGCAAATTTAATGTTTTCGCAGCAAATGCAATATTTGAACAAACAATTTGAATGTAGGTATTCCGATTATAAGAGTGATTGCCATACTTATAATTCCGTCAATTATGGCCCAACCAGTCAGAGAAATTATTATGCCGGAAACCACCACTCCGAGAGATACCAAAGCATCCGTAGCAGCGTGCAGATATGCAGCTTTGACATTTATGTCTTTACCCTGCCCTCGCATAAGCAGAAACGCTGTAATACCGTTAATGAAAATGCCTATTCCTGCAGTCAGCATAATTGTATTTCCATTGACAGGAGAAGGATTAAGTATTTTGTCAACACTTCCGATACCTATAACCACGACAACTGCCAGAAGAAGAAGGGAATTACACAAAGCTATATAGTTCGAAGCCTTGCCGTCAGGAGAAGAAGCTGCCAGATGAACAGCCAACGCTGCGAGCAAAAGACCGAGAACATCACTGAGATTATGCCCGGCATCAGAAAGCAAACCTACGGAATTGCTCCATACTCCTGCCAAAGCCTCTACAGCTACAAAAACAATATTCAATATAATACAGAACCAAAGGAGTTTCTTGTTCTGATAAACCGATGAAGCAGATAAATGATTATGATTATGATGATGTCCCATATAATTGTATTTTAATTATTTCTGCAAAAGTACACAATCCGCAGTGCAACCTGGTTGCAAACTGACAATTATCCAGTTTGACAGATATCAAATCATCAAAATCGGCTGCAAAACATTATAAAACAGAGGCAATCGAAACTGCAATGAAAAAAAATCACTAACTTTGCAAGATATTTGGATTATTTATGGCAGACAGCAATTTTATAGACTACGTAAAAATATATTGCCGCTCAGGCAATGGCGGTGCAGGTTCAACACATATGAGAAGGGAGAAATATATCCCAAAGGGAGGACCTGACGGAGGTGACGGCGGAAGAGGAGGTCACATCATCCTCAGGGCAAACCCGCAATTCTGGACACTGATACACCTGAAATACCGTAAACACATTATGGCAGAGCACGGAGGTGCAGGAAGCGGACAGCTTATGAAAGGCAAGAATGGTGCGGACATATACCTTGACGTGCCACTCGGAACAGTCGCAAAGAATGCCGAAACAGGAGAGGTGCTTTTCGAACTTGTAGAACCGTATGAGGAAAGAATCCTTGTAAAAGGAGGACGCGGAGGCCTTGGAAACAATAATTTCAAGACCGCTACCAACCAGACACCGCGCTACAGCCAACCTGGAGAGCCATTTGAAGAAGGATGGTTCATATTGGAACTCAAACTGTTGGCAGATGTCGGACTTGTAGGTTTCCCTAATGCAGGCAAATCCACGCTGCTATCTACAGTTTCAGCCGCAAGACCTAAAATTGCGGACTACCCTTTCACTACCCTCGAACCGAATCTGGGAATTGTAAGTTATTACGACGACAAATCCTTTGTAATGGCTGACATCCCCGGCATAATTGAGGGTGCACACGAAGGCAAAGGCATAGGAATGCGATTCCTCAGACATATCGAGAGAAACTCGATACTTCTGTTTATGCTTCCGGCGGACGAAGACGATATAAAGAAAGGATACGAAATTCTGCTCAACGAACTTAAGGAATACAACCCTGAACTTCTTGTCAAGGAAAGAGTACTTGCCATAACAAAATCAGATATGCTTGATGACAAACTCAAAAGCGAGATTGAAGAGACACTCCCTGCTGACATTCCGCACGTGTTCATATCCTCCTTTACAAATGAAGGCATCAAGGAGCTGAAAGATATGCTTTGGGATGCCCTGCAAAAGGAAGAAACAGAGCCTGAGAACAGTCCGGTCATCCTGTTTCCGGACGATGTAAATATGAAAGTGATAGAAAAATAGAGGCACATCTAACGTAATTCTGATATGACATTTCATTATTTGGAACAGCTTGACCAGCAGCTTACTCTGGCAATCAACAGTTTACATTCAACTTTCACAGATCCCATAATGTGGTTCTTCTCCGACAAGGAGGTCTGGATTCCGATGTATATTGCAATCGTCGGCCTTATGTTCTGGAAACTCGGATGGAAAGCTACCTTGCTACTTCTTGTTGCAGTAGGACTTACAGTTCTGCTTTGCGACCAGTTCTCGAATGTCATAAAGGATCTTACACAAAGAATCAGACCCGTAAATGATCCATCTATGGTAAAAAGAGGACTCCACATACTCGAATGGGGAGGAGGATTCAGCTTCTTTTCCGCCCACGCAGCCAACGCATTCGGCATTACACTCTGCACTGTTCCGATATTCAGGAAATATGCCGGCGACGGATGGAAACTCGAACGCAATCTTGCACACAAGATACACGACGGAATCCACGAAAGACTGCATAAGTCGAACATTTGGGCAAGAATCTATAGTTTCTGGATGCCTTTGTGGGCACTGATGGTATCTGTAAGCAGAATATTCGTTGGAAAGCATTTCCTCGGTGATGTCATAATAGGAATAATTGTCGGAATCCTTATCGGTATGCTGACATCCACTCTTTGCAGACTGGCAATAAACAGACTTGCCGTAAGATAAGACCTTATCAATTATCCATATTGGCAAATATATGGATATTTATATATTGGAAAAATTTGTAAAGTGTAAGGAAGTTTTACAAAAGTGTAAAATTTCTTTACACTTTTCTTTTAGTCAGCACCACACTAAATCGTTAATTAATAATCGGTTATATATTTTGGCACGGTGGATGTTCAGTTTGGTTGAAGATTTGACAACAAGAATATGAAAAAACACCGGATACTTGCAACAGCTACTTTAGCTATCTTCCCTGCCGTCGTACTTCAGGCTCAGGATAATCTCATTATTCACGACAGGTGCCAGGAAGCAGACAGTACAGAATTACTTATCAGCGCAAAAGGTCTCTCTCTAAAAGAATGTATGGAAACAGCGCTGACAAACTCTGAAAAACTCAAAATCCAATCCGCAGATATAGACGATGCACGCGTAGCAAGAAGAGACGCAATCCTTCAAGCCTTTACCCCAAGCATCAGTGCCGATACATATGCATACAGCAATTTCGGAAGGAGCGTGGACCCTCAGACAAACACATACGTATCTACAACATCATTCAACAATGGCTATGGTGTGTCAGGACGGATAAACATATTCAACGGATTCGAGGCCGTAAACAATATAAAGATTTCAAAAACCGCTCTTAAAATGGGACTGGACAGAGAGCAGCAGATGAAAGACGAAATATGCCTCGCCACGATGGAAGCATTCTGCAATGTCGTATATTACAAGCAATTAGCTCAAATAATTGACGGACAGGTCACAACACTTCAAAACGCCCTCAGACTTGCCAGAAAACAGGAAGAACTCGGACAGAAAGGATATGCGGACGTAATTCAGACCGAGGCGGACTTGGCAGATATGCAATACGAACTCGTAACAGCGCAAAACAATTACAATGACGCTGTGACTACACTCAAAGACATTATGTTTTGGGAACCTGGAAAGGAACTTGCAATCGACGAAGAGTCAATCATAAATACAGGACTTCTTGTGCCTGAAACCATTCCAGACGAGATAACGAGCGATGCCGTGGAGAACAACCCGTCAGTACTTGTAGCCAGAGGCAAGATTCTAAACGCCAAGCTGGACCTGAGAACCGCAAAATGGAAATTCAGTCCGTATATAACACTGAACGGAGGATGGTCTACAAGTTTCTTCACATATCCGGGACAGACAGGATATACACCTGTGCCATTCGGACAACAATTCAGAAACAACTCCGGAGAATACATACAGATAACACTCTCATTTCCGATATTCAACAGACTTGCAACATTCTCGAATCTGCGCAAAAAGCAAAACGCTCTCAAAAAGGCCACTGCGGAATATAACACAACCGTAAGAGAAGTACAGTCTGAAATTGAGAGGGCGATACAAGACAGAAACGGAGCTACTGCAGCTTTCAGTCAGGCTGAACACAGGACCATTGTACAGGAGAAGGCCTGGGAGATGAACAGGAAGAAATTCGAGCAGGGTCTGATTTCCCCTATCGACTTCAGAAAAGCTGCGGACAACAGACTGAATGCCCAGGCTGAGCAACTGAATGCAATGCTTAAACTGCAGTTGAAGAATAGTGTGGTAAAATATTACAATGGCATATCCTACATAGACCAATTCTGATATAGCCCGGCTGCATCACAATAAATAACAGGAACATTATCAAAGGATTCGCAACTGATACCCAAGACTTGCAAAGAAAACAAACAAAAAAACAACGCAACAACGACACAACAACATATTAAACGTATAAAACACCAAGGCAATGGACAAGATAATCGAGAAGAAAAAAGGAATAAGAGCTGTCTTCAGCAAAAAGTCACTACCATATCTGGGAATAGCAATCGTGGCAGCATTCACGCTATGGCTCATTTTCAGAGACAATAGCAGTACGCTCCGGGTAAATGCTGATTCATTGACTATCAGCACAGTACATCAGGGAGAATTTAATGACTATATCCGCATCAGCGGTCAGGTACAACCTATGACAACAATACAGCTCAGCCCGCAAGAAGGTGGCATTGTCCAGGAAATAATAGCAGAAGAAGGTTCCAAAGTACGCAAAGGCGACCCAATCATCCGTCTGAGCAACGACAACCTGGACCTGCAAATTCTGAATTCCGAAGCGGAACTGGCGGAAAAGGAAAATATTCTCCGCAATACAATGATTTCAATGGAACAACAGAAGCTTACCCTGAAACAGGACCAGTTGCAGCTCCAGACTGAAGTAGGACGTCTGAAAAGGAAATACCAACAGAATAAAGCATTATACGAAGAAAAACTTATTGCCAAAGAAGATTATCTGACAGCCAAAGAAGATTATGAACTTGCTTCAGGAAGACTTGCACTTGTAAAAGAAAGAGCTAATCAGGACAGTCTCTACAGAAGTGTGGAAATCAAGCAGATGCAGGAGAGTCTTGAGAATATGAGAAAAAATATGCAGATGATACGCAGAAGAAAAGACAACCTTACAATCAAGTCTCCAATTGACGGTGAGCTTGGACTTCTTGACGCAGTTCTCGGACAATCAATAGCAAACGGCACAAAAATCGGACAGATAAACGACCTCACAAGCTACAAAATCGAAGCACAGATTGACGAACACTATATCGACCGTGTATCTTCCGGACTGGAAGCACGATTCGAAAGGCAGAGCGAGTCGTATGAAGCTGTAATCAGAAAAGTCTATCCAGAAGTACGCGACGGTAAATTCAGAGCTGATTTCAAATTCAGCGGACAGCAGCCCGACAACATCAGGACAGGACAGACCTACTACCTTAACCTCCAGTTAGGCCAGCCAGAAAACGCCATACTCATTCCGAGAGGTACATTCTATCAGAAAACCGGTGGAAAATGGATTTATGTAGTAGCTCCGGAAGGAGGAAAAGCCACTAAAAGAGAAATCAGAATCGGCCGACAGAACCCACAATACTATGAAGTCATAGAAGGATTGCAGCCTGGGGAGAAAGTCATCACTTCCGGTTATGACAACTTCGGAGACAACGACATTCTCGTATTTTAACACATCTGACTCAAAGACCAGGCTTGAGACGTGACAACGTAAATACAGTCATAAACAACGTGACTGCAATCATACAGAACGCAACAGCCGTCATAAACAACGCAACAGCCGTCATAGAGGTGTAGATACGGCAGTCATACAAGAGAAGATATGGCAACACAAGGGTCGTACAGAGGAGTTGGACGGAAAAAGCAAATGTCAGACAGTAAGGTTTGACGGCAAAGCATACCAATGCGATAAAACGGAAAAAGATTATGAAAATCAAAAACACTATAGTTAAAGCACTGTCTTTGGGAATCGGTCTCGCAACAGGAATTGTGCTAATAGCAAAAGTCTGCTACGAAGTCGATTATGACAGATGTTATAAAGACACTGAAAGAATCTATACCATCAGAACTGCTATCACCCAGCAAGGTAAAGACACCGATTACGGCGGTGTGTCAGGAGCGGTTGCACCAGGCTTCAGACAATATATCCCGGGAGTAGAATCTGCCACCAGAACCACATTCGTCTGGAACAGCGACCGTTTCTTCGATGAAAACCAAAATGTCATCAAAGGCAGATGTATAGTTGCCGACTCCTGTTTCTTCGATATATTCAATACGGAAATCCTCGCAGGAAATCCAAAGGAAGTGCTGGCAGAAGGCGCCAAGGCGATGATTTCAGAATCCTTCGCAAAAAAACTCGGAGGTGTGTCCGAATCAATAGGAAAATTCATTTCCAATGAAGAAATGGCAGACTACCATATTACTGTAGGAGGTGTTTTCAAAGACTTTCCATACCACAGTTCTGTTAGATACGACGTTCTTTTGTCGCTTGAATCCCTCAGCAGCCAAAGCACTCAGAACTGGGTGGGAAATGACCGTTACCACGGTTATGTAAAACTCGCAGAAAACACTGACCCTGATATGCTTGCACCAGCCATCAGGGATATGCAGATGAAAAACCAGCCGTTAGAGGAAATCAGGAAATCAGGCACAGACATCCGCTACTATCTGGCAAGTCTGTCCGCCCAGCACACATCGCAGCCGAAAATACGGAATGTGATTATAATATTGAGCATTACAGCTATATTGCTGACACTCATTTCCTTGCTAAACTATATACTGATTTCCGTATCTTCAATGGTCAGCAGAAGCAAGGAGATGGGAGTGCGGAAATGCTATGGTGCAGAAAGAGGAATCATATACGGGATAATGGCTAAAGAAGCCGCTGTAGATATGATTGCAGCCATTGCAGTTGCTGCAGCAATGATACTGCCAATACAGAATGTTCTGGAAGACATAATAGGAGTACCGTTGAGTGCTTTGTTCATAGTTCCTTCATACGCAATGGCAGCCGTTGTATTCGTGGTTGTATTTATAATAGCAGCAATAATTCCGGGCTATCTGTATTCCAAGATTCCTGTCAGCAGTGCATTCAGGAACTATAAGGAGAACAAGAAAGTATGGAAACTCAGCTTGCTTTTCGCACAGACTTTCATCTGCTCCCTGCTTTTGAGTCTGATGGCTGTCATAGCCGTACAATACAACAAGGCAGTCAACGACAAACCAGGTTATGAATATGAAAATATACTGTGGACTGATCTGACCGGCACGGATAAAACTCTCCACCAGGGAATTATCGATGAACTTTTGCAGGTGCCTGGGGTTACAGGCGTAGAGATGTCATATTCTCTTCCGTTGGATTACAGTTCAGGCAACAATGTATATATGAATGAGGGGGCAAACAAAGGCAGGGAACTGTTCAATATAGCTGACCAATATGACGGAACTGCCGGACTGTTTGAGCTTCTTGAGATTCCTTTTGTCGCAGGCCATTATCCTCAGACAGGCAACCAAGTCGCTGTCAGCGAATCATTCCTCAAGGAGATGGCCAGATTCGAAGACTGGAGAGACGGTGCTGTGGGTAAGAAAATCTGCATAACAGAACACAGTGGCTCAAATCAGTCTGAATTTACAATTTCCGGAGTATATAAAGACTACAGAATCCACACATTGACCAACCAGGACACTCGTGCTAGTATCAAATTCCTCGGCAGAACAGGTTCGGAATATATGCCATTTATGGTCATCAAAGTCGACAATGTATCACCGGAAATAATTGAGAAAACCAGACAAGTGATTCAGGAAAGGATACCGGACAAGGAAATAGAAGTAAAGGCTTACAAAGATTCGATGAGAGAGGCTTATTCCAACGAAAAAAGGATGAAGAATACGATACTTGCAGGATGCATAATATCAATTATAATCGCACTTTTCGGACTTATGGGATATATCCGCGACGAGTCACGAAGAAGGAGCAAAGAAATGGCTATACGCAAGATAAACGGAGCTGCCACATATGAAATCATACGCATATATGTTATTGAAATCCTGAAGATTGCAGCCGTGGCAGTCGTGGCAGGCAATATCGGAGCTTGGTTCACTGCAGGAATATGGCTTGAGAACTTCTCAGAAAAGGTTACGCTGTCGCCATTGTTTTTCATCGCTGCAGATGTTGTAATCATAATCCTTGTCCTTAGCACTATAGTCGCAAGCAGTCTGCGCATATCACGCTCCAACCCTGTAGAATCACTCCGTAATGAGTAACCAAGACAAGTAAGCAAGACGAACAACCTGTACAAACCACAGGATTGAATAATCAATAAAAACGAAAATATAACAATTCAAATTATCTACACTATGATTAAGGTGAATGACTTGTGCAAAGTATTCCGCACAGAAGAAATTGAAACTACAGCATTGAATAATGTATCATTCGAAATCAAGGAAGGAGAGTTCGTTGCCATAATGGGCCCTTCGGGATGCGGAAAATCCACACTCCTGAATATACTCGGACTCCTGGACAATCCGACTTCCGGCAGCTATCAGTTACTCGGACAGGAAGTGGGCCATCTGAAGGAAAAAGACCGCACGAAATTCCGCAAAGGAAACATCGGTTTCGTGTTCCAGAGTTTCAACCTGATTGATGAACTCAATGTGTATGAAAATGTAGAGCTTCCTCTGAGGTACCTCAATATGAATGCTGCGGAAAGAAAGGAAAAAGTCACGGAAATCCTCAAAAGAATGAACATCAGCCACAGGGCGCAGCACTTTCCGCAACAGCTCTCAGGAGGTCAGCAGCAGAGAGTTGCCATTGCAAGAGCGGTAGTAGCAGGACCGAAATTGATTCTTGCCGACGAGCCTACAGGTAATCTCGATTCAAAGAACGGCAAGGAGGTGATGGAACTGCTTTCCGAACTCAACCGTGAGGGAACTACCATCGTGATGGTTACCCACTCGCAGAAGGATGCGGCTATGGCACAGAGAACTATCGACCTGTTTGACGGCCAGATTGTCAGTGATGTAAAGAACGAATTATAACCACCCCTGCCCTATGGCAGATTACAGCAAAGCGCAAACAATGACTATACACAGAATATCAGGAGGTAAAAGCACAATAACATCCACCATCCTCAACATCATAGGAATGGCGTTTGCATTCGCTGCTCTCTATATCATTATGGTCCAAGTGAACCACTCGCTCGGATACAACAAGAAAATAGAAGATGCCGAACGAATCTACACCATTGCCCTGCCAGACTGGTACACTCCCGGAAACTGGATGACTTCGATTTCAAGACCTCTTTGGGAGGATGCAATAGAGAATATCGCTTGTGTGGAATCAGGAGGGACAGGAAACATAGGGAATGTCGGGACAGTAAAATATGCCAAAGATTCTGATTTCCAATCTGTTATCCGCCTACAAACCAGCCGCGTATCAGAAGGTTTTTTAGAAACTTTCTCCTTTGAGCCTGTAAGCGGCAGTTTCAAAGGATTGGTAAGCGGATGGGACATAGCTGTATCTGAGAGCAAAGCAAAGGAACTTGGTATCAATGTAGGAGACATTCTATATTACAAAGACGACAACGGAGAGAAGCATCAGGTCAATCTGGTGGCAATATTCAAGGATTTCCAGAGAAATTCCGATTTGCACACGATAGAAGCCCTCTACAACCTCGGGGACGAAAGCATTGACTCTTACAGCGAATGGAGTTACTATTACTTCATAAAACTACACAGTACGGCAGACAAAGAACTCTTCGAGCAGCAAGCCACCGAAAGAGCAGTAAATATTTTCACTGAAGCCACCATAGCTGCAGGTGAGGAAGTGACAGAAGAAGTCAAAAGCGAGTTAAGAAACAGTCTTCAGACAAAACTTTTCTCAATAATCGATATGCCTTGGGAAAAGACTTTGACTCCTCCCGGTTCCAAAGGAAACAAGACTACGACATATACGCTGTTGGCGATTGCCATTCTGATAACAGTCATAGCCTTTATCAATTTCGTCAACTTCTTCTTCGCTTTGGTACCGGTACGTCTGAGGTCTGTAAATACCAGAAAGATTTTGGGTGCTTCGAGAGCTGAACTGATTATAAGCCTGTTAGGAGAATCGGCAGCTATGATATTGGTCGCGACTGCATTAGCTGCCGGCATTGTTGGATTGTTCAACGGCAGTTCATTGGCTACTCTACTGCCTGCCAATGCAGAGTTCCGATACAATATTTGGGTTGCTGCCGGCTCTGCAGCTGCGGCTCTGATTCTTGGTGTAGCAGCCAGCCTCTACCCTGCTTTCTATATCACTTCTTTCTCCCCTGCCTTCGCCCTCAAAGGCAGCCTCGGATCTGCAAACAAGGGAAAGGCTTTCAGATACGGACTCATAGGATTCCAATTTGTGGTATCAATCTGTCTTATCATCTGTGCAAGTTTCGTGACAATGCAGAGAACCTATATGCTGAACTATGATATGGGATTCGACAAAGAAAACTTGCTCGAATGCTACACGACATACAAACTCGGCAAAATGAATGAGACAGTGAAGTCACGCTTGCTGGAGAACCCTCAAATCAAGGATGTGACTTGTGCAAATGGTCCTTTGGTAAGTTGGGGACGTATGGGTTGGGGACGCAAGTTCAATGGAGAGCAGATAAGTTTCCAATGCTATCCGGTATCTTGGGATTTCCTCCGTTTTATGGGAATAGATATTATCGAGGGACGTGATTTCACCAAAAGCGACGAACTATGTGAAAACGGTATATTCATCTTCAACAAGGCTGCCAAAGACAAGTTCGGATTCACCCTTGAGAGCAAGGTCTCGGGTCATTCGGGAGATACGGACATAGCAGGCTTTTGCGAAAACTTCAATTACAGAGCTTTGTCAAGCGAGATAGAACCTTTTGCCCTTTATATTTTCGGACGCGACAGTTGGAAAATAAACAATCTGTTCTACATAAGGACCGCAGAAGGTGCAGATATGACCACCGTGCGCCAGTATATTCAGGATGTGCTTTATGAACTGGATCCGTCCATTCCAAAGGAACAGTACAATGTTACTTTCTTTGAAGAATCGCTTCAAGCCCAGTATTACAATGAGCAGAGAGCATCTCGTACGATATTCATATTCACAGCTTTAGCCATTCTGATTTCACTGATGGGAGTATTTGGTATGGCTATGTTCGAGGCAGAATACCGTCGCCGTGAGGTGAGCCTGAGACGTGTCAATGGAGCAACTATCGGGGACATACTCAAAATGTTCTGCAGCAAGTTTGTGGAAATCGTTACCGTATGTTTTGTTATAGCCATTCCTGTAAGCTGGTTTGTAACAGACTCCTACCTCAAAGGTTTTGCCTATAGGATAAGCATTCACTGGTGGGTCTTTGCACTTGCCTTTGCAGGGGTTCTTGCTGTGACTATAGGAGTTGTGATTCTGCGGAGCTGGAATGCCGCTACGTCAGACCCTGCTGATACTCTGAGAAAGGAGTGAATGTATGTCAAATACCTAAGCTACAGAATCTGTGACGTGATTGAATTCACGTCACAGACTCTATGATAAAAGAGCAGAATCATAATATTTTCGTCTAAAAAGAAAAAAATATTATATTTATGGTCTTTAAGAGTCCATAAAGACTCAAGTACTCTTGTTGATTCCTTAATATAAGGACTCACCGCACAACCAAACACAAAGAAAAATGAACAACCCGGAGCGACTTAAAACAGCCTTTATAATACTGATAATCTGTTGTATATCAGTTATTAAAGCCAATGCACAGATAGTGATAGACTACAACCAGCTGACAGCAAGCCAAAATGTACGTCTGAGAATGTTCCTGCAGGAAGAGCAGAGCGAAGAACCTATCGGATATGCCAGTGTCTACCTCACTGCGCCTGGAGACAGCACAATCGCCTACTTCGCCCTGTCTGACGAAAAGGGTGAGGCCGTAGTCAAGGATATTGTGCCAGGTGAATATGTCATAACTGCGGAGATGATTGGTTATGAGCCTTACAAGATAACAAAGAAGCTCAAAGGATGGGAGGTCAACCTCGGAGCGGTTACGATGAAAATAGACAAGCAGATGCTCAAGGCGGCATCCGTATCCGCTGCAGGTAATGCAGTAATGGTTAAAGGAGACACTCTTGTATATAACGCTTCAGCATTCAATGTTGGAGAAAATGCTATGTTGGAGGATCTCATAAAGAAAATGCCTGGAATGGAAGTGGACAAGGAGGGTAATGTGACAATCAATGGGGAAAAGGTGGACAGAATCACTGTAGGCGGGAAAACGTTCTTTTTCGATGATCCGTCAATGGCTCTGAAGAATCTACCGGCAAAGATTGTAGATAAAATCTCCGTTGTTGACAAAGACAAGGAAAAAGCCGAATTCACAGGTATCAGTACAAAGGACGACAAGGAAAAAGTAATGGATGTCGGCCTGAAGGAAGAATACAGCAAGGGATGGTTCGGCAATGTGACAGCAAAAGGCGGAAGTACTATTATGCCAAAAAATGGTAACCAATTATCAGACAATACAAGAGCATTGTTCAGTGCAAGCACTATGGTTGCCGGATACACTGAAAAGGACCAGCTTACAATTTTGGGAAACGGAAGAAATGTAAACGATGACGGAGGCGGATATATAATGATGCCATCAGGGGATGATGCTGACGATTTCCAGACAAGACAGGGACAGACTACTTCCGCACAGGGTGGAGTCAATTTCAATACTGAAAGAATCAAAGGCTTCGATGCGAACATCAGCGCAAGCTACAATTATATGAACAAGAATGCCAAGGAGAAATCGTCGAGGACATCATTTATGCCCGAAGGTGATGATATTCTCACAGAAAGTCTCTACAATGGTACAGGAGACGACCATAAGGTAAATGTAAACTTCGATATTTCGAAAAAAGACAAAAAGAAGTTTATGTTCAACATAAGGCCGAGTTTCACATTCAATCAGTCGACCCGCAATATAGAAAGCATAGCTAAGACGAGCGAAGCAGAAGAGGCAAAAAATACAAACCACACAACAAAATACTCCAGGTCGAAAAATTTCGGAGGAAACATTATATTGAATCTCGGTGTCAAAAATCTCGGGAAAGAAAGAAGAAGCATAAGCTTATACGGATGGGCATTCTACAATGGCGGTAACGGATTCAGCCAGGAAAGACTGAATTCAGACTTCGCGACCGACACGGAAACGAGAAACCTTGACTATGATATAAACAAATCGAATCTGTCTGCTACCGGTTACCTTTCGTATGTCGAACCTTTCGGAGAAAACTGGAGCCTTATGGCCTCTTTCACAACAAGTTACAGAAACAATCATTCAGACAGGAACGCTTTTGACGCAGAAACACATACCGAGAACTCATATTATTCTTCCCTGTCATATAACACCGACCTCACACTCTCGGAACAACTGCACGCACAATACAAGAAAGACAAGACGAACATCTCGTTCGGATTGGCTCTGAGTGAACAGAAAAACAGGACCTACACCAAAGCAATGGGACTGGAAAACACGACGGGCGCCGATGAATGGATACTCAACTGGTCACCATTCGCAGACTTGAGGTATTCCAAGGATAACTTCAATATGAACTTTTACACGACAGGATGGTCAGACACCCCGTCAGGCTCAGACATAATACCAGTACTTGACATCACAGATCCGCTTCAGGTCAGCACCGGAAACATCTATCTCAAACCTCAATTTTCATATTTTCTGAACGGAAATATACGATTCAACAATCCGAAAAAACAGAATTTCATTTCGCTATATTTCAATGTAAATCTGACAGCAAGACAAAAAGTCTATGCAAGCTGGTTCGATGAGAACAGCATACGCTATGCGATACCCGTCAATTCTCTTAAACCGGGAAGTTCAGTATATGCCGGATTCAATGCAAGTCTGCCTTTGGACAGGCAAAAGAACCTGACACTGAAGATGTACCCCCACTTCTCGTTCAGAAATAATTTCAACTTTCAGGCTACCGGTATTCTTCCGGGGCTTGACAAAGAAAACTTCGATTACAGCGCAACTATGAACAACTTTTGGGGCAACAGCAAGGGAGACAGGTTCTATAGCGGCGAAAGCGGATTCGCAGAGAGTAAGACCAAGTATTTCAACTATGGTATGCAACTGGAACTCCAATACAGAATTGACGATTTTACTGTTGCTGCAGGAGGTTCAGGAACAAATTCCATAAGCAAGTATTCACTTGATTCCAAAGCCGATATGAACACTTGGGACTTCGGAATCAAAGGCGAGTTCATCTGGACAGGAGACAAGGGATGGGAAATCGATACAGATTGCTACTACAATTTCTACCGGGGATACACATCAGGATACGGAATGCCAGAAGTTATCTGGAACGCCTCAATAAGCAAATCCATAAAAGCATTCACCATAACATTGAGTGCCAATGACATACTGAACCAGAGGAGAATGCTGTCAAGGTCGGTTACTTCCGGATATATGCAGGACACCTACAGAAATATCATTGGAAGATATGTACTTGTCGGCCTTACTTTCAATTTCGGAAAAATGAATGCAAAGAACAACAGTAATGTCCAGAATGCTGTATATCAGATGATGTACTGATATATCAGGGATATTTTCGTCGGATTTGAAAAGTTATGAATCTTGGCTTCGTAATGTACTGATGTCAGAGTTTTTATGTAAGTTTGTAATATGAAAAACAAAGGGAAAATACTGGTTGTAGATGACAACAGCGGGATAAGGACAGCATTGAAGCTACTGCTTCCGTTGCATTTTGCTGAGGTAGAACTGATTCCATCCCCAAACGAGCTTCTGACCAGGATAGATTCATTCCATCCGGATGCCATTCTGCTGGATATGAATTTCCATACAGACATAAACACAGGCAACGAAGGATTGTTCTGGCTGTCTGAAATCAAGAAGAATTACCCGGATACAGAAGTAGTGCTGTTCACAGCTTATGCCGATATCCAACTGGCTGTGGAAGGAATGAAAAGAGGTGCCTTTGAC
>Tibetan_p1__coassemble_583_pt1 | contig 18282 bp, 14 predicted proteins | sample Tibetan_p1__metabat2_high_PE_033 | metagenome-assembled genome bin Tibetan_p1
ATTGTTCAGTCTTATGCGTTTTTCTCGAACGCGGATGCAAAGATACGCAAAAAATCTTAGCTGCCAAATTTTTTTTAACTTTTTTCTGTGAAAAACCATATTTGTCGTAAAATTCTTAACTTTGTCAGTTCTCTGGTTTAAATAAAGAGAGGGACGTCAGGCTGACTTGCAGAAAAATTCGGATATGGCAGAAACAGGAAATATATTGATAAAAGGTGCGAGGGTCAATAACCTCAAGAATATTAATGTGGAGATTCCACGAGGTAAATTTGTTGTTATAACCGGTATCTCGGGCTCGGGAAAGTCATCCCTTGCTTTCGATACTCTTTTTGCAGAAGGGCAGAGACGTTTTGCTGAGAGCCTATCGTCTTATGCCAGGCAGTTTCTTGGCAGGATGTCAAAACCTGATGTTGATTTGATTGAAGGTATTCCTCCGGCAATAGCGATAGAGCAGAAGGTGAATACGAGAAATCCGCGTTCCACTATAGCAACAACTACGGAAATCTATGACTATCTGAGAATGATATTTGCTCGTATAGGCCGAACATATTCTCCTGTGTCTGGCAAAGAAGTCATTTGCAGTACTGTCAGTGATGTTATTTCTTATATTTTGTCCCCTGGAGCGGTATCTGCCTATATCCTTTCTGATTTGGACTGGTCCAGCAGGCAGGATAAGGTTGAATTGATGCTTTCATTGAAGGAAGAAGGCTATTCTCGTTTTTTTTCTGATGGAAAAGTTCTTAGAATAGAGGAAGTATTGCAGATGGACGGTAAGTATCCGGATCAGATGTATCTTTTGGTTGACCGTATCAAACTTGCCGTATCTTGTGATGATGACTTGATGACACGTCTTCATTCTTCAGTGGCAACTGCTTTCGATAAAGGTAATGGCGCTGTCGTTATATGCAGAGATATGGCCCAGCCCTCTGCAATAAGCGAAATGAGGAGTTTTATCAACCGTTTTGAGGCTGACGGAATGACTTTCTCGACACCTGACGAATATATGTTCAGTTTCAATAGCCCTTTGGGGGCTTGTCCGGTGTGCGGCGGTCTTGGACAGATAGTAGGCATAAGTGAAGATCTGGTTGTTCCGGACAAGAGCAAATCCATTTACGATGGAGCCATAGCGTGTTGGAGGGGAGATAAGATGGGCTGGTTCCGCGACCAGATAATAAAGAATGCAGAGCGTTACGGGATTCCTATTTTCGAGCCTTATTGCAATCTGAGCTGCGAGGTGCGGGAATTGCTGTGGAAAGGATACAAAGCTGATAATGAAGATGAATCTTTGATCGGACTTGATGAATTCTTCAAGTGGGTTGAGTCCAACCGATATAAAATTCAGTATAAATATATGTTAAGCCGCTATTCAGGTAAGACTGTATGTAACGAGTGTGGCGGCAGCAGACTTCGTAAGGAGGCGTTGTATGTTAAAGTTGGAGGGAAGAATATACACGAGTTGCTACGTATGAATGTTACAACTCTTAAGGAATTCTTCCAGACAGTCTCTCTTACTGATACAGAACACAAGATTGCAGACAAAGCCATCGCGGAGGTTGTATCGCGTTTGAAATATATAGAGGAGGTCGGACTCGGTTACCTTACATTGGATAGGACATCAAATACATTATCTGGAGGTGAAAGCCAGAGAATCAATCTTGTTACAGCTTTGGGAAGTTCCTTGGTAGGATCATTATATATACTTGATGAACCGAGTATAGGACTTCATCCTCGTGATACAGAGAGGCTTATAGGTGTTTTGAAGAAACTCCGCGACATAGGGAATACTGTTGTGGTGGTTGAGCACGATGAAGAGATAATGAAAGCTGCGGATTTTCTTATTGACATCGGTCCGAAAGCCGGAGTTCACGGTGGTGAAATCGTATTCTCTGGCAATGTTGCAGATGGGCTTCCGGAAGACAAGGATACGGCCTCATTGACATTGCAATATCTTAATGGAGTCAGAAACCGCTATGAAAGGCAGAAAAGAAACTGGAATTACCAGATAACCATAGAGGGAGCAATGGAGCATAATCTTAAGGATATTAATGTAAAGTTCCCTTTGGGTGTACTGACAGTTGTAACAGGAGTCAGCGGTAGTGGAAAATCCTCACTTGTCGGTGATATTCTGTATCCAGCCTTGTTCCGCCACCTTAATCATACAGGTGCCGCTCCGGGTACGTATCGTGATTTGTCCGGAAATCTTGACAGAATAACTCAGGTTGAATATGTTGATCAGAATCCGATAGGAAAGAGTTCCCGTTCAAATGCGGTCACATATCTGAAAGTATATGACGATATAAGGAAATTGCTATCTGAGCAGCAGTATGCCAAAATCAACGGGTACACCCCATCGCATTTTTCATTCAATATGGACGGCGGACGTTGTCCGGAATGTCAGGGAGAGGGCTTTGTCCGTATTGGAATGCAGTTTATGGCAGATGTTACTATGGTTTGTGAAGCGTGCGGTGGCAAGAGGTTTAAACCAGATATACTTGAGGTCAAGTATAAAGGGATGAATATCGACGATATACTCAGTATGAGGGTAGATGAGGCTATAGAATTCTTCGGTTCCCAAAGTGAGCCGGTAGCAAAGAGAATTGCAGAAAGGCTTCAGCCATTGATGGATGTAGGTCTTTCTTATATACAGCTTGGCCAAAGCAGCAGTACACTTTCCGGAGGTGAGAGCCAAAGGATAAAGCTTGCATATTTTCTGTCGATGAACGACTCTTCTTCAAAGAGTAAGCCGCAGCGTATATTGTTCATTTTCGATGAGCCGACGACCGGTCTGCATTTTTATGATGTTGAAAAACTCCTCAGATCTTTCGATGCTCTTCTTGCCAAGGGGCATAGTATAGTTGTCGTTGAGCATAATGTTGATGTTATCAAGGCTTCCGACTGGGTAATAGATTTGGGACCGGAAGCCGGAAACGGTGGAGGATATCTTGTCTATGAAGGCAAACCGGAAGACCTTCATAACTGCAAAGAGTCATATACCGCTCATTATGTCGGCTGAGCCGATAGTTTGCAAGCTTGTTCAATTGCATAGTTTGCAGGTGTATTGACTTCGATGATAACCATCCTGCTGTCGTTGATGGGATAACCGGCAGACATATACAGAATTCCTCTTCCCGGTTTTTTCAAAGTAAGGGTTACACCATAGCCGTTTTCGTCTATGGTATAGTCGTAAATGCCTCTTTCTTTGTCGTGTTCCAATTCTTCTGTTCCTATGTCGAAATGTGCTGAAGGAGGGAAGAATTCGCACCATATATGCACCTTGTCACCAGGGTTGCCGGTGATGTATTCCTGTGGGTGGATATGCATATAGCATTCCTTGAATTTGCATATAACGGTACACGAAGCGTTAGCACCTGCTCCGTCAGGACTTGTACACATAATCTTACAAGAGCCTTCACCGGTAGCAGTAACTATGCCGCTCTCTGATACCGTTGCGACGTTCTGATTGCTGCTGGACCATATAAGATTCTGAAATGTAGCATCCTTAGGTGAAATGTAGCTTTCCAGTAGAATACTTTCCCCTTCATATTCGAGATTAATGTTTTCTGATGATAGTCTTATTTCTTTGATGAACGTGCATATTCCACTTTTGTCAATATTCCATCCATCTTTTGAAAGTCCGTCATTTTCCGGTTTTATGGTAATGTGGTAGTGGCAGTTTCTTTCCACATTCAGGTCTTTGTCATTTTCTCCGAGATATAGCCTGTACTTTAGAGGACTATCCCAACTGGCTTTATCAGGAGACGTATATTCGATTCCAATTTCTATGTAAGAGCATATTTTCCGTCTGATATCTCCTTCCGGGAATACTTTTCCTGCTTCTTCGGGTCCGTCAAATTGTCCTTGCATATTTTCCAACATATAAAGGGATACTTCTTCGCTTAATCCGTCTGCTCCATATATGTTCATTTTATCTGCTTCGAATTCGTTTTTGGAATAACCTGCAGTAAAGCAACCGCTTTCGTCTGTAACTTTGCTTTTGCCGAACACTTGCATACTCCTGGGGCAATTACCTATACGTGCGCTTAGTACATTCAGGTGCACATCTTTATCAAGGGCGCTTCTGTCAACCTGGACACTTATTTTAGACATCATCCTCTTTATCGGGACAACTACAGTCTTCAGACCAGAATCTATCATTATATTTTCTTGACTTATAAACATAGGCATTCCGTTCCTGAAATCATCAGGATAGACAAGATGGTATATTATATCATCAAGTTTTTCAGCCGAGTCAATGTAAACTTTATATCCGAAGTTCACACATCCGAAGAAGTTGTACCGCTTGTTTGTCGCAAGTTTGATTTTAAGTCCGTTAGCAATTACTTGTTCGATGTCTTGTGCAGGAATCCATCTGAATTCTTCTATGGTTCCGTACTCGTCAAAAATCATAAGACTGATGTCAGATATCTTGTTCTCATCGGGGTCTGCTGATTTGCTGAGAAAGTGGTTTCCTCCGAATATTACGGTTACATCCTGTGGATTTCCATTTTGTTCATTATGGATACTGTCAATGCAACTGCAGAAAAGACAGCATAATGTTACAATAGTCAGAACCTTACTTCGTAGTTGTCTTTTTCTTCCCATTTTTTAATCTCCATTTTGAATGTTACTGCTTCTGCATTTATGTTGACATCCGGTTCCGTAGTTCCTTTGCGCCTGATATCAATATCATATATATAACGCCTGTTTCTATGTATTCCGGGCTCATCACTTACTCCTGTTCTGTTTATCGGTATTGTCCAGTAATATGTATTTCCTGATATTTTGCCCTCAATCACGAGTTTTGTGAACGGAGAACCCGGGCTTTCTTCTTCGGCGGAATTGGGGAAGCAAATCAGCTTTGCAGCATCCCTTACCCATTCTGTCCCTATCTGGTTACTGAAGTAATGAATCAGAAAGTCTTGTTCAGTGAAAGCCTCCAGGTCGCTGTAGCAGAGTTTGCCATAATTGATAATAGATAACGGCATTACGTTTCCGTCAGCTGTGAAAGAGCATTCAGAATTGATATTCAGGAGGTAAGCCTTTGCCTCTGTAATATATTCTCCTGCATAAGGCAGTCCGCTGAAGTCACATCTGAGGGCCCTCACTTCTACAATGCTTGACAGAGGTACCATCTTCAGTTCTTTTATGTTTGAGTCTGTTCCTGCGTGCAGTTTTGTTCCTCCGCTCATAATTGGTTTGCCAATTGAGTCATCTTTCAGGTGAGCCTTTAATCCACAAGTGGATTCGAATGAGTTTATCTGTGTCCAGTCGAGAGGTCCGATGCCGGAATTTGCGATGGCAAGTATGATTTTGTCTCCGCTACGCGATGCTATTTTGATGTCTGTTGTACTCCAATTATCAAATCTCTGGTATGAGTCAAGCCTTTTAAGGGAGTTGTCATTGAATACCATTATATCTAAACTGCCGTTCTGTATTTCGGGTTGAGTGTTTTGTATTATCGTTATTTCGGATGACACCGTCTGACCTTCATCCAGAAGATCAGACGAGCATCCGTTAACCAACGCCGGGAGGGTGAAGAGTGTCAACATTCCCAGAACGGGATAAAAGAAGTGTTTAGATAGTAAAAGATAGCTAGATAGCTCCCGGCATTTATTGCTGATGTATTTTGAATCAAAAATCATAACTGATACCAATTTTTATCAAGTTGGAGTTGATAGGTGTCTTTCTTATTATTGAGTTGATGCCTGCTTTTATGGAACAGCTCACACCGAACCCTTTCCGTATTCCAATATACAGTCTGTCCTGCTTTTGTTTCCATACCTTAGACCAAATGATATGAAATGACCCTTGAAGGCAGTATCCGGCCAGAATTGGATAGCTATCTCGTGGCGGAAAGAATCTGTGCCTCTGACAGACATATCAGATAATTCTTCCTGGAATTGGATGTAATGCTCTTTTTCTGTACTATTCAGTTTTCTATAAAACCATAGTCCGAAATCAGCCGATACGGCCCACTTGTTTGCAAATGAATGCGAGAAATACAGAACGGCACCTTTTGTCAGGACTGGAACCAGATCCGTTCCTACAAGCAGTTTCTTTGCATTCTCAGGAGTGTCTGCGTATATAAGACATCTGGAAATCATCATAATACATATTAAAACAGTCAATCGTTTCATTTTCTTTTTCTGCAAATCTATGCAGGTTGTTAATGATAATTGCAAGATTTATAAAAAGAAAATCCTCTTTTTTCTGTTTTTATATTTTTTTAATTTTTTTTATATGTTGTTATTATATTTATTTTGGATTTCAGATATGATATTTAACTAAATGTGCCTAAGGATAGTGAAGAATATTCAAATATTATTATATTTGTGCTTTGCACATACAGATGTTAGGGTGCCGGTATAATCAAGGAAAACTTTGCTTCTGCTCCATACATTTGCTATGTTTGATTATTCGCAATGAAAGGGTTTCCTTTTGGGGAGATTGTAGAATGCTAAAATTCAATAAAATGGATGTCAGTAGATTTTGGAATAGTTTGACCAAACGCAAGAAAGAAAATTTCAATATCTTTGTTCAGCAGGCTTCTTATCTTCAGCAGGCTTCGTATGCCTTGTGCCGTATGATGGATACAATGAATAATGTTGTGTGGAAATCCTGCGAGAAGGAAGTGAAAGTTTGTGAAGTGCAAGGTGATGCTTTGCTGACAGAGTTTCAAGAGCAACTTTATGAAAGATTTATCGGGCCTATGAAGCGTACTGATATGCAGACTATTGCTATGAGTATAGATGAATTTCTTGACAGCATTAATGATGCTGCGAAGTCTATGCTTTTGTATCTTCCAGGGAGGATAGATCCACCTCTTAAGGAACTTGCCTTATATATCAGGTCTCAAGCCGAATCCATCAAGTTTTTGATGAGCTATTGTTATGATATAAAGCATAATTACGCACAGATGATTAATTTATGCGACCGTATCACTGAACTGGAACACGCCGCAGATGACTCCTATGAGGAATATATCGGTTCTATTTTTACGAATGAGAAGAATGCTATAGAACTTATGAAATATAAGAATATCGCAGAAGCCTTGGAAGCATCGACTGATGCCGCCAAGAGGATTTCGGATAATGTCAGAAAAATTATCCTCAGGTATGTTGATTGATTTTGTTATTTAATTTGATTTCATTTCATATTGGTTTTCTCATATTCAATACGGTAAGATATTATTTTGTTTAAGATGGCATCTGGAAATATTACTTTTTCTTTGATAATTCCTGTTTATGGAGTAGAGAAATATATCTCGAAATGCGCAGAGACGCTTTTGGGACAGACATATCCTTATATTCAGTTTATATTTGTTAACGATGGAACGAAAGATAAATCAATAGAGGTTCTCAAGGCATTGATTGATAGTCGTTTCCCTAATGTCAAAGAAAGAGTTGTAATAGTTGACAAACAGAATGAGGGACTTCCGGCTGCCAGAAAAACCGGATTGTCTTATGCTACCGGAGATTATATTCTTCACGTGGATTCAGATGATTGGCTTGAACTCGATGCTGTTGAAAGAATTGCAGAATGTGCAGCCAGGACTGATGCTGATATGATTTATTTCAGTCTCGTAAAGGAGTTTGGAGACAGGACAAGAAAAACAGGGGATAGGACATATAGTGCCGATACGAAATTGAAATTCATTAAGGATATTTTCAATTATAAGGCACACGGCTATTGTTGGAACAAGTGCACAAAAAGAAGCGTATATCTTGACAATTGTATATATTTTCCGAAATATGGAATGCACGAGGATATTTTCCTGATGTCACAGGTAATCTGGTACTCAAAGAGTATTGTCCATATGAAAGATGCGTTCCTGTATCACTATAGGAGAGATAATCCAGGATCAATATCTGTGTCAGCTACTCGTAACAGACGTCGTGATTCTGCGATGAATATGATGGATTTGTATTCCCGTTACAGAGATAATATTGCGGATAGCCCATTGCAGACGTCATATTCCGAGATTTTGTTCAGGACAGCCTGGCTATCAATGAGATATGGTTTTGGTTTCTTTGAGAAATATGATTATCTTGCGGATGATCTGAAGAAAATCCGGCCAAGTCTTTCCAACAAGACATTCTTTCTTTGGCAACTTATAGTGAAGCTTAAAGTATCATTTATGGGCTGAATCCTCTTGAGTCAGCTGGCTTGAATCTTTAGGTTTGTCATCGAATTGGTGCAGCAGATGATAAGCAAATGTGTTTTCAGCCGGTGATTGGGCAAGATTGGATTTGTATTCTATTTTCTGGAACAGTGCAGATGCCGTGACTTCTTTCCACTTCCGTGTTATGTGTTCTGGTATGGAAATCGATTCAGATATTGTTGTTCCTACTCCAATATGACGAGCTCTTTTGAAGATTTGGCTCTGACACTTTTCCAACAGGCTTTGACAGCTTCAGCAGCTGCATTTTCTCCCTGGAGCCATATACTGAATATCCTTTCCTTGTCTTCAGCCCCTGAGTTGGCTTGCTGAGGCTTTAGATTGCGGATGAAGTCTTTGTAAGGTTCAAGGTAGTGCAGAATAGCTCTTCTGGTTACCTCGCCCCTTATCTTTCTTCTCTCCAGGCGTGACTTCCAAATAGAGTTCAGCAAGTGTCCGAACAGGATTATTTCAAGATTGTAATCTATCTTAAATTATATTTCTGAATCTGTCAGGAATGCGTACTACGAGTCTGAGTTCAAACATTGCTGGCTTATTGATTGCGTACGGAGGTCTGACTATAGTTTGGCATATCCTTGCAAACTTTGTCCATTTGTCAAAGTCTCTTGCTGGAAGTTCTGTAGCATACCTGATAGTTCTTGCTCTTTTTTCCATATGTTTACCCCATCCCTGACTCAGCCTGTCTTTGTCACTGAATCTATCTTCAAGTCTTTTTTTATCGAAGTATCCGAAATGGAACAAGAATAGATCTTTTGCTATGTGGAAGTTATGACCTTTAATCCGGTGAAATCCGCTTCCCCAACGGCAAGGCTTGGCTATTATTGATGGTTTGGTGTAACGTGTGCCAATCTGTGCATAGTGCCTTTGTTGCAGGAACGGTTTATCTTCTGTTATATCGTCTTCCTCTCCTATTTTCTGGCCGAAGTCGAGGCCGAGTGCGCTGAGACTGACGTCTATTTTCTGTTTTGACAGGTATTCCGGAAGTGTCATTCCCAGTTTCGGATCTACGATAATGAATTCGTCCGCATCTACACCAATCACGAGATCATAGCCTCCGGAAAGTAGTGCTGTTGCTCTTTCTGATAGAAATTTCAAACGTCCTTTTTCTGCTGCTACTACTTGGTTGCCGATTTTTTCGTGCAGGAAAGCATTTGTGCCGCTGCAGAAACCTGCAATCTTCTGGTCTATACCGTCGAAGTAAATGTATAGATTCTCTTTACCAAGTTGTTGTCCATAATATTCGACCCATTTCTTAAGATAGAAATCGTCATTCCGGACCATTGTCAATGCAGCAATTTTCAGCATAATTAGTTAATTTGATTTGGTTATTGCCATATTCCGCAATCGGCTTTAACGACCGCTTGTCATCGGCGCAGGATACCTTTTGCCTGTTTTTGGCTTTTAACATTTGTTCAAATATACAAAAACAAATTTAAATAGTAACATCCAATGCCTTTTTAATCCATTAGGAATATGATTCTCTTATATACAACAAAAAAAAGAAGGTGGCATCTGCCACCTTCCTGTATAGAATCGGATTATGCTCCGAAGTTATCATAGAGAATGTTCTCAGGAGGAACTCCGAGGTTGTCAAGCAATCCTACAACACAGTTCACCATCATAGGAGGACCGCACATAAAGTACTTGATATCTTCCGGTGCCTCGTGATCCTTGAGGTATGTATCGTGCATTACGTTGTGAACGAAACCTGCCACATATTTAACTCCAGCTGCATCTGCTGCAGGATCCGGACGGTCGAGAGCAAGATGGAAGTGGAAGTTAGGGAACTCTCTTTCGATTTCTGCGAAATCTTCAAGATAGAACGCTTCGACAAGTGCACGTGCGCCATAGAAGAAGTGAACCTCTTTCTTGGTTTTGATTGTCTTGAAGAGTTCCATAATGTGGCTGCGAAGCGGTGCCATACCTGCTCCACCACCAACAAAGATGTACTCCTGTGAATCCGGATCGTCCTTTGGAAGGAGGAAGTCTCCATAAGGGCCGCTTATGATTACCTTGTCGCCTGGTTTGCGTGTGAATACGTAAGAAGATCCGATACCTGGGTTTACCGGGAGAAGTTTAGGACCAAGCTCGCGTGGTACGCTCCTGTCGAATGGAGGAGTTGCGATACGCACGTTGAGTTTGATGATACCTTTCTCACCTGGGTAAGAGGCCATTGAGTATGCGCGGATTGTTGGAACAGGGTTGGATGAATGTAGATTGAAGAATCCGAATTTCTCCCAGTCTGCTCTGTATTCCGGTGCTACATCGATATCTTTGAAATCAAGTTCATAAGCAGGGATATCAATCTGGATGTATTCACCGCTCTTGAACTCAAGATGTTCACCCTCAGGAAGTTTAACTGTAAACTCTTTGATGAATGTTGCAACGTTGTCGTTGCTGATAACCTCACATTCGAGTTTCTTGACGCTCAGAGCAGAAGCAGGAACCTCAATGCTGAGGTTTTCCTTTACTTTAACCTGACATCCAAGTCTCCAGTGGTTGGCAATCTGTTTTCTGTTGAAGAATCCTACCTCGGTAGGGAGAATTTCTCCACCACCTTCAGTCACGCGACATTTGCACTGTCCGCAGGCACCTTTACCACCACAAGCTGAAGGAAGGAAAATCTTCTGTTCTGCAAGTGTATTGAGAAGGTTGCCGCCAGGGGTAACTTCAACGATTTTACTGCCGTCATTGATATTGATCTTTACTTTGCCAGATGGTGTAAGCTTTGCTTTGATAAAAAGCAGTAGCGCAACCAGGACAAGAGTAAGAATCACGAATATGATTACAGAAAATAATATTGTCATCTGCATAATTCTACCCTCCTAAAGCTGTATACCCATAAAGGTCATAAAGGCGATACCCATAAGACCTACGGTTATGAATGTGATACCGAGACCTTTGAGAGGTGCCGGAACGTGTGAATAAGCAAGTTTCTCTCTGATAGCTGCGAGTGCAATAATGGCAAGCCACCAACCGATACCTGAGCCAAGAGCGTAAGTAGCGGCCTCACCCACGTTAACGAAATCTCTTTCCTGCATAAAGAGTGAACCTCCAAGGATTGCACAGTTTACAGCGATAAGCGGAAGGAAGATACCGAGCTGTGAATAGAGTGCTGGTGCAAATTTCTCCACAACCATTTCAACAATCTGTACGATAGCCGCAATCACAGCGATGAACACGATGAAACTCAAGAAACTGAGGTCAAGCTCTGCGTATTCAGCGCCAAGCCATCCGAGTGCTCCTGGTTTGAGCAGGTACTCGTTGAGCAGGTAGTTGATAGGAAGAGTTACAAGAAGAACGAAGATAACAGCAACACCCAAACCGTTGGCTGTCTTTACATTCTTTGATACCGCCAGGTAGGAACACCTTCCCAGGAAGTAGGCGAATATCATATTGTCAACAAAGATTGACTTTACGAATAAGCTAATATAATCTGCCATTTTTGATTTGAGTTATGTTTATTTCTCCTGAAGGTCTTTCTGTATTGCTCTCTGAATCCATATTATGCATCCCAGTAGAATGAGTGCCATAGGAGGGAGAATCATAAGACCGTTGTTCATATAACCAAGGTTGTAGAATGCCTCCGGAATTATCTGGAATCCGAAAAGCGAACCGCTTCCAAGAAGCTCGCGGATGAATGCTACAACGATAAGTATCAATCCATATCCGATACCGTTTCCAAGACCGTCGAGGAATGAAGGAATCGGCTTGTTGCCGAGTGCGTATGCCTCGATACGTCCCATTACGATACAGTTAGTGATGATAAGGCCGACATAAACTGACAATGTCTTGCTGATAGGGTAGGCAAATGCCTTTAGAACCTGGTCAACGAGAATCACCATCAAGGCTACAACTACCAACTGTACAATGATTCTGATACGGTTCGGAATTGTGTTCCTGAGCAGCGATACAACGAAGCTTGAAAGGGCTGTTACGATGGTTACTGAAAGTGCCATAACGAATGCACCCTTAAGCTGTACTGTTACAGCAAGTGAGGAACAGATACCCAATACAAGGACAGAAATAGGGTTACCCTTGAGAATTGGGTTAAGCAATGTTTCCTTTATGTTAAAATCTTTCATATACTATTCCTCCTCTGTTGCTTTTACCTCTTCAGTTGCTTCGTCAGCAGAAACCTCGTCAGCTGATGCTGCCAAAGTCTTGAGGTATGGTTCATAGTATTTTGCCCACATATTGATGGATTTGCCGAGAGACTGTGATGTAATAGTTGCACCGCTGATTGCATCAACACCGTTTTCAGCACCTTTGGCACCACCTTTTACAACTTCAAAAATGACTTCGCCTTCAGCAAATTTCTTACCTTTGAACTGGCTGTAGAAAGGAAGCTCTGTAATCTTTGCTCCAAGACCAGGAGTCTCGCTCTTGTGGTCGAAAATAGCTCCGTCGAGAGTCTTTCCATCCTCAGCTACTGCAATATAACCCCAGATTGGTCCCCAAAGACCTGCACCATAGCAAGGGATTACAGTTACTGTCTGTCCATTTATATCAAGGACATATACAGGGAGTGCGAGTGTCTCGAGGAGTTCGTTGTTTCCGGCCTCGATTTTCTTGATGATGTCGTTCTGAGCCTTCAGATATGAAGTTGACTTCACTTCGATATTCTTGACATCGTCTTTTCCTGTATTCATTTTATTTCCTACGATTCCAAGTCCGTTCACATAGAAGGCATCTATAGCTTTCTCTGAGTACATCTTCATCACGTTGTCGTTCTCACCGATTGTGATGTTCTCATCTGCCTGGCAGGCAGCTTTCAGTACCTGTGAAATGGTCTCTTTTTTGACATTCTCATCCTGCATAGGCTTGAGAGCCATAGCGGCGAAAGCCAGAACCGCAGCAACTATCACAACAAGGATAGTCGAATATATTACTGTATATACGTTGCTGTTTGTATTCATACCTTATATATATTAAGCGATTGTAACTTTCTTTGCTCTTCTCTTGATAGAGAACTCTATTACGTAGTGGTCGATCAGAGGTGCGAATGTATTCAAGAGAAGTATGGCGAGCATCATTCCCTCTGGATAACCAGGGTTCCAAAGTCTTACAGTTACAGCAAGAGCTCCGATAAGGAATCCGTAAATCCATTTTCCACATTCAGTCTGAGCTGATGTTACAGGATCAGTAGCCATAAATACGGTACCGAAAAGGAAACCGCCCATTACAAGCTGATAGTATCCTGGAAGATCAGTAGCACCGACAGCATAGCCGAGGTAGCCGATTGCAAGACCACCTATAACGGAAGAGAACATAATTTTCCAGCTTGCTACACCTGTCCAGATAAGTATGACAGCTCCAATGAGGATAGCTACAACTGATGTCTCACCTACGGAACCAGGAATTGTTCCGAGGAACATATCCATAAATGAGGTGCCGGCATTTGCAAGACCTTCCATTGAAGGGTGTGCAAGTGGAGTCGCTCCTGAGAAACCGTCAACAAGTCCGTTTCCAGCAGCATAAGCTGTACCTTCGTTTACGAATCTTGATACACCGCCAGTCCATACTGTGTCACCGGACATTACGCTTGGGTATGAGAAGAAGAGGAATGCGCGGCACAGAAGTGCAGGATTCCAGATATTCATACCTGTACCACCGAATACCTCTTTTCCGATGATTACAGCGAAAGCTACGGCAATTGCAAGCATCCAAAGAGGAACGTCAACAGGGACAATCAGTGGAATAAGCATACCGGATACGAGGTAACCTTCGTTTACTTCGTGTCCTCTGATCTGGGCAGAGGTAAACTCTATCGCAAGACCTATAATATATGATACAAGGTAAAGAGGAAGCACCTTGAGTATTCCATACCAAACGATGTTCCAGAAGCCCCAGTCATTCAGACCGAAAGCGAGTTTGTGCTGGTATCCTACATTCCATATACCGAATAGCATTGCAGGAACGAGTGCAAGCACAACAATAATCATAACTCTCTTCAAATCGACACAGTCCCTTACGTGTGCTCCTTTGCGGGTTACAGTATTAGGGACAAAAAGGAATGTCTCAAAAGCATCGAATGTCGAATGAAGGAATCCGAGCTTGCCACCTTTCTCAAAGGTTGGCTTGATTTTGTCAACCAAATTTCTTAATCCGTTCATAATTCTGGCTTTAACACATTTCTTTTAACATAAGTGCGATACCGTCAGTGATAATCTGCTGTATGTAGATCTTGGACGGGCAAACGTATTCGCAGAGTGCGAGATCCTCTTCGAGTACTTCGTAGATACCGTATTTCTCCATTTTGTCTATATCCTGTGCGAGGCAGGCTTTGAGGAGATATACCGGATAGAGGTCCATTGGAAGCACTTTGCTGTACACGTCGTTGAGTACGAATGCTCTCGGTCCTCCGTGAAGATTTGTGTCCATATCATACTTCTTCTTTGGAGTAAGCCAAGAGAAATATGTGCGAGATGAACTGAACTGGCTGCATCTTACAGGTTTGGCCCATCCTAGCAGCTCGTAGCTGTCACCTTCTTTGAGGATAGTTATCTGGTTGTCGTTGAAACCAAGGAAACCTTCGGCACCGATGTTTGTTCCAGTGAGGACATCTCCGCTGATGAATCGGAGGTTCTCGGATGCGTTATAGAAGTCCTTGATATCTTTTACAGCCATTCCAGGGAATCCCTCTACGTAGGCAGGGTTGATTGCCTTAGGACCTGTAACTGCGATTTTTCTGCGCAGGTCGCATTTACCAGTTGTGAACAGTTTACCGATAGCTGCAAGCATAACAAGTGAAACAGTCCATACTGTCTCTCCTTTCCTGATTGGGGAGATGTGGTGAATCTGCACACCGACATTACCGGCAGGATGTTTTCCTGTGAATGTGTGCTGGATTACATTCTCAATCTTGTGGAATGGAGTGCCTGAGTAGTTGTCTCCGTTGAGTGAGAAATGGATTCCACCGTCTGTAAGTTTTGCAAGTGCGTTGATGGCAGTCTGGATGTTTCCTACTTCATCTCCAAGTGCAAATTCCGAGTTTGCAGCCAAAGGGGCTGTGTTGAATGCTGAAACGAAGATAGCTTTTGGCTTGACTTCAGGATTGGCGATGATGCCGTATGGTCTCTGCATAATAGCTGGCCAAAGACCTGCAGCAAGGATGGCCTCTTTGATCTGCTCTGCAGAAAGGTCGGCCGGATTCTTGATGCCGAAATCAACGTACTCCTGTGTTTTGTCCGCTTTGATGCGTACCTCAAGCAACTTTCTTTTTTCGCCTCTTACAATCTCTGCAACCGTTCCGCTTACCGGAGAGGCCAAAAGGATGTTTTGAGACATCTTGTCTGCCAATACAGGTGTTCCTGCGAGGACCTTGTCACCTTCTCTGACCAGAAGTTTCGGTACGAGACCTCTGAAATCGGTAGGTTTTACAGCCACAACGTCAGGTGTGATCACCTTCTTGGTGCTCTGGGCCGCAGCTCCGCTGATCGGAATGTCGAGACCCTTTTTCAAATAGATGTTGTTTGACATTATAAAAACCGTTTTGAGTATTTTCGAAAAACCGCCGCGAAGATACGCATTTTTTTTGTAATTTCGCAGCCGTTATGGAAAACAATTGCAGTGCTATTTTAGAGGGACTTAACAGCGAGCAAAGGCAGGCTGTAAGTTGTGTGGACGGACCGGTACTTATAGTTGCGGGTGCGGGATCAGGAAAAACAAGGGTATTGACAAGCCGAATCGCGTACATCCTTTCCAATGGAGGCGATCCGGGTCGTATTCTTGCGTTGACGTTTACCAAGAAAGCGGCATCGGAGATGAAGGAAAGAGTCGCATTGATGGTGGGGGAGAGAAAGGCCAGGAAGTTGTTTATGGGCACATTCCATTCGGTTTTCATAAGATTTCTCCGTGAGTTTTCAGACAGACTCGGTTATCCGCAGTCATTCACTATTTACGATACAAGTGATTCTGTCAGTGCGATAAAGACTTGTCTGAAGGAACTTCAGCTTGATGAAAAGATATATAAGCCGAAAGATGTTCTGAGCCGTATATCTATGGCTAAGAACAACCTCGTCACTGCATCTGCATATAGGCGCAATACAGCGGCTATGGAAAGGGACGCTTCTTCAAAAAAGCCTAAAATATGTGATATATATGATTTGTATTCAACTAAATGCAAACAATCCGGTGTAATGGATTTCGATGATATTTTGTTGAATATGAATATATTGTTCCGTGATTTTCCGGATGTGATGGAAGAAATCGCCGGTAGATTCGACTATATTATGGTTGATGAGTACCAGGATACAAACTTCTCGCAGTATTTGATTCTGAAGAAGCTGAGCCAGTTCCATCATAATATATGTGTGGTCGGTGACGATTCTCAGTCAATATATGCTTTCCGTGGGGCAAAAATTGAAAATATCCTCAATTTCAGGAAAGATTATCCTCAGCATCACATTTTTCGACTGGAGCAGAATTACCGTTCTACAAAAATGATTGTTGATGCAGCCAATTCACTGATATCCAGGAATTCAAACAGGATACCGAAGGAATGTTATTCAATGGGGGAAGACGGTGAACAGATCAAGTTGGTCAGGGCCTATACCGAACAGGAAGAGGCTCTTCTTGTTGCATCTTCAATCGCGGCGAGGATACAGTCCGATCACGCTAAATATCAGGACTTTGCAGTGTTGTACAGGACTAATGCCCAGTCAAGGGCAATTGAGGAGGCTTTGCGCAAACGTAATCTCCCGTATATGATTTATTCCGGCAACTCGTTCTTTGACCGTCAGGAAGTCAAGGATATGATGGCTTATTTCAAACTTGCTGTCAATCTCAATGATGACGAGTCATTTAAAAGGGTTGTCAACAAGCCTGCGCGAGGAATCGGTGACACATCTCTTGCTGCGTTGTCGGCTGCTGCTCTTGAACACAGGACATCTTTGTTCAAGGCTGCTTATTCAGAAGATTTGGAAACGTTCGGACTCAAGGGGGCGGCAATCGAGAAAATACGCAAATTTTGCGATATGATGAACAGGATGGCTGTCAGGGCTGTCAAGGAAAGTGCCAAAGATGTGGCAGTGGCATTGGCGATAGATTCTGGTCTGCTGGCTTTCTACAAGGCTGACAACAGTATTGAAGGACAGTCACGTAGTGCGAATATAGAAGAACTTTTGAACAGTGTGTCTTCATTTATAGAGGAGAGGCATAGTGAAATGTTTGAGGAAATGCAGGCGGACGGCCTTGTGCCTGAAGGCGTTGAACTGGCCGACTCCGATTTCGATGTTGTTACTTTGGGAGATTTTCTTGAAAATGTATCGTTGCTGAGTGCTGTAGATGTGGAGGATGATGAGGATAGCTCAAATAAGATAGCATTGATGACTGTCCATTCGTCCAAAGGATTGGAATTCCCGTATGTGACAGTTGTCGGTATGGAAGAAAATATATTTCCTTCAGGAGGCTTTATGGCTCCCGAACACGAAATAGAAGAGGAAAGACGACTCTTTTATGTAGCTATGACGCGAGCCAAGAAAGTACTTCAGTTGTCTTTCGCGTCAACAAGAATGAGAAATGGAAAGCACGAAAGCAATTCTCCGAGTCGTTTTGTAAAGGAAATCGATACAAGATTCATATCCAATCCTCTGACATCTGACGAGAGTGATTTCACAGGGAAATCGGATTCTTCATTCGGATGGCAAAGGAACCAATATCCGTCGACAAATGGTTACAGGTACGGACAGTCGTCTCGTCCTGAAGTTGAGCAGAGGCGTCCTGGTCAATATCAAAGAACAGGAGGTACTCTGCAAGGAAACCGCACATCAAGGATTGTCTCCCAGCCTGTTATCAAAACAGAACCTACTCCGGTAAGACGCTCCCAGACTGTACCGAAAAGGGTCCCCGATGCTGAATTTGTTCCTACTCCAGTTCTTGAACTCCGTGCCGGTCAGAGGATTGAGCATAATAGATTCGGTTTCGGCTCCATTGTTGAAATAACAGGGAAGGCATCAGACCTGAAGGCCCGTATTTCTTTTGATGAACACGGCGAAAAAGTTCTTATTCTGAAATATGCCAAAATACGTGTCGTTTAGCATTAGGGTGTATAGGAAAAGAATTACTTGTGGTGATATTGTTTTATGATTATGGTTGTATTT
>Tibetan_p1__coassemble_591_pt1 | contig 18069 bp, 11 predicted proteins | sample Tibetan_p1__metabat2_high_PE_033 | metagenome-assembled genome bin Tibetan_p1
ATTTTGCCATATTCAATTAATTTTAGTTTTTACAATTCATTCCCCGACTCATTTCCCGTACAAATCGGCAGCGGCACGAAGTTCGGAGCGTACCTGTTCGCGCACATCTTCAGGAGAAAGGACCTCGATTTTGCTTCCGCGCTTGCAGAATTCCATTATAAGGTTTCTGTTCGGACATACAAATATACTGAATGTCACGAAACCGCCATCAGAAAATTCCTCTTTCTGACTCCTGTGTATCGGCAAATCACGCAAAAAACGGGCTTCTGTTTCATCCGTACGGAATGTGACAAGCCTGCCCGGACCTTCCGGAAGATATATACCGAAACTGGTAGCATACAATTCCTCTATATCGAAGTCTTTCGGTATACGGAATGACTCGGCGCAAATTTCAAGGTTCTTGACTCTGTCAAGTCCGAACACTCTCATCCCGTTCCTTTCCTCGCAATATCCGACAACATACCACCGTCTGTCAGCCTCTTTGACGGCATAAGGCAGCAAGGTGTAGACACTTGCACCGGAGCTTGTATATTTCTGGTAAGAAATCTTTATTTTGAATCCGTCAGTCATAGCCTGCATAACGGAAGTCAGGTATATGTGACCAGACGGTATATCCTCTACGGAAATCCTGCCAGAGAGCCTTTCTCTGGCAAGTGAATGCATATTGTTAACCGTGAAAGTGTTTATCAGCCATTCGCTGTAGCCGTCTCCTTGTCCGCCACGCCCATTACTATTGACACCATAATTACTTATGTAATAGCAATTTGACGTACGGTTACACTCTATCCGAATCCCGAATATATCTTCTATAGCTATTCTATGGTTGTTGAATGTACGCCGGGAATATGGCGAGTCGAAACGTCTTTCCCACTCATCAGAAATCTCGTCCAGTGTCATTCCTGTTTCTCCTGTGCGCATAATGACTTGAAGAAGCCATATATATTTTCTCAATAATTCGGTAACCATCAGCTTATCCTGCTATAATCCTTGATTTGGTATTTGTCTTTCCTGAGTTCGTTTCTCAAAATCTGGTTCTTGTCAGCAGTAAGACCGGGGTCGTCTTTGAGTACTGCATTGGCGCATTCTCTCGCATAGTTCAGAAGAAGACCGTCCTTGGCCAAGGAAGCAATGTTCAATGCAATCGGCAGACCGCTTTGCTGGGTACCTTCCAAATCTCCGGGTCCGCGCATCTTGAGGTCTTCCTCTGCAAGGTCGAATCCGTTTTCGGTCGCACACATAAGTTCAATCCTGTGCTTGGATTCCTTACTGAGTTTATGTCCCGTCATCAAAACACAATAAGATTTTTCGCTTCCCCTGCCTACTCGTCCACGAAGCTGGTGCAACTGACTCAATCCGAACCGTTCGGCACTCTCTATCACCATTACGGATGCGTTCGGAACATCTACACCGACCTCTATGACGGAAGTAGCTACCAGAATATCCGCGCGCCCAGCGGAAAAAGCATCCATATTGAACTGCTTCACATCGTTTAGTTGCTTGCCGTGAACTACGGCTGTCTTGTATTCAGGGAACGGGAAGTTGTTCATAATCTCTTCCGCCCCTGCTTCCAGACTCTGATAATCAAGCTTTTCCGTCTCATTGATAAGAGGATATACAACAAATACCTGTCTTCCGAGCGCAATCTGTTCCTTCATAAAGCGGTAGAGGGCAGGACGTTTTGAGTCTGTTGCGTGAATGGTCTGGACAGGCTTTCGGCCAGGAGGCATTTCATCGATTACAGAAACGTCCAAATCTCCGTACAAAGTCATCGCAAGGGTACGTGGAATAGGAGTAGCTGTCATAACAAGGACGTGCGGAGGCATTCCGCAACAGGTTTTCCTCCAAAGCCGCGCACGCTGTTCCACTCCGAAACGATGCTGCTCATCTATGATTGCCATACCAAGACTACGGAACACAACATTATCTTCAATCAGAGCGTGGGTACCTACTATTATGCCTATAGTGCCATCTTCGAGTCCCGCGTGAATTTCTCTTCTTTCGGCAGCTTTTGTACTTCCTGTAAGAAGAGCAGGCTTTACATTTGTAGGTGCAAGCAGACGCTGAATATTCTTATAGTGCTGCTGGGCAAGGACTTCCGTTGGTGCCATTATGCAGACCTGATAACCGTTCCCTACAGCTATCAACGCCGACAGTACCGCAACCATAGTCTTTCCGGAGCCGACATCTCCCTGAAGTAGCCGGTTCATCTGGCGGCCGCTTCTCATATCATCTCTTATTTCTGTAATAACACGTTTCTGTGCCCCTGTAAGAGGAAACGGAAGTGCTTCGTAGCATTTGTTGAAGTCATCTCCCACACGGGGCATTCTGATTCCTGCATCAGCACTGCTGCGAATATATTTCTGCTTGAGCAGAGAAAGCTGAAGATAGAACAGTTCCTCGAATTTGAGACGGTATCTGGAACGTTCAAGAGCTTCCTGATCTTTTGGAAAATGTATGTTTCTCAATGCAAAATGCAGAGGAACAAGTCCATATTCACGCAGAAGGTATACAGGAAGAGACTCATCCACCGAGATAAGGCACCTTTCAAGGGCTGCCTCCATAATGGTATTCATTACCTTGCCGGTAACACCTGCATTTTTGAGTCTTTCTGTAGATTGATAAACACTTGTAAGTCCGGCTACGCCATAATGATGATTGGAATCCACAGCATCCACCTCAGGATGAGTCATTTGCACGCGTCCGTTGAATATGGCCGGCTTGCTGAAAAACACAAATTCTTCTCCCACCTTAAGCTTGGAGTGCATCCACTTGATACCTTTGAAGAAGACGATTTCCATCTCACCTGTTCCGTCTCCTACCCACACACTCATTCTCTTTACCATATTGTATTTGACAGTGGCTTCTGCACCGTCCTGTACTCCCGGAGCCTCTGACGGAGTGCCTATGAGTTCCACACGAAGCACCCTGGCTTTCAGCTGGATATAGGCCATATCGGGTCTCACATCGGCAATCCTTACAAAAGAAGTTCTGTCGATATAACGGAAAGGATAAAACCTGATAAGCTCACCTAAAGTGCTTACACCCAATTCTTTTTCAAGAAGGTCAGCTCTTTTCGGACCTACTCCGGGAAGATACTGTATGTCTGTATCGAGTGAATATTGTGCCATAGTATGGCAAATCTAACATTTTGTATGCAAGAATGCAAGCGTGACCTCTCATTTCAATGCGGCAGAACAGCGTATCGCACAATTGATACCGTCAAGAGCCGATGAGACTATACCTCCTGCATAACCTGCGCCTTCACCACAAGGATAAAGTCCCGGAATCTGCGTATGCTCCATCGTTTCAGAATCTCTTGGAATGCGGACAGGTGACGAAGTGCGTGACTCGACTCCAAGAAGAAGGGCATCGTTGGTATAGTATCCGCGCATCTGTTTGTTGCCTATCTGCGGAAATGCATATTTCAGACGCAGAGAAACATTCTCTGGAAGCAACTCGTGCAGAGGAGCCGACACTGCGCCTGGATGATACGAAGTGGCAGGGAGACCGGCAGACGGCACTCTGCGGCAGAAATCCATCATACGCTGGGCCGGAGCCTTGAGCGAACCGGTAAAGTCGAACATTGCCTTCTCAACATCTTTCTGGAAATGAAGAAGTGAAAGGGCACCATAGTGAGCGTACTCCGGTACATCTTCCGGCTCTACAGAAACAACTACTCCGGAATTGGCCCACTTCGAGTTGCGTGCAGAATTGGACATTCCATTGAGTACAAGTTCTCCCGGAGCCGTTGCTGCAGGCACGAGAATACCTCCCGGGCACATACAGAAAGAAAATACTCCCCTTCCTTCTATCTGAGTTACGAAAGAATATTCAGCAGTAGGCATAAACGGCTGGTATTTACCGTGATACCTTATATTATTGATTAGTGACTGAGGATGCTCCACCCTGACTCCGAGGGCAAATCCCTTGGCCTGGAGTTCCCAGCCTTTGCGCTCAAACAATTCGTAGATGTCTCTTGCCGAGTGACCTGTAGCAAGAATCACCTTGTCTGCACTGTACTTGTCTCCGGAAGCTGTAATAACATCAAAGGACCCGCCCGGAGTCTTGACTATGTCAATAACTTTCGCCTCAAAATGATACTCTCCCCCGTATTCAGTTATACATTCACGTATTTTCTCCACAATCACCGGAAGACGGTCACTTCCGATGTGAGGATGGGCATCAATCAGAATGGAAGGGTCTGCACCGAAACGGACCAGCTGATGAAGTACTTCGCGTATGTCACCTCTCTTGGAAGAACGGGTATATAATTTTCCGTCAGAAAAAGTACCCGCGCCTCCTTCTCCGAAGCAATAGTTGGAATCAGGGTCGACGACACCTTCTTTGGAGAGGCGAGCCATATCGAACTTACGTTTGTGGACATCTTTTCCTCTTTCCAGAATCACAGGTTTGAGACCTTCCGCCAACAGTCGAAGAGCTGCAAACATACCGGCAGGACCAGCACCTATTATGACTACAGGGCGCGCCGATGCGACATTACGATATTCCGGGAGTTCATACTCCTGCGGAATTTCGTCTGGACGGTATACTTCAATCTGATAGCGGTACAGGACATCTGTCCTGGCATCTATTGAACGGCGTACTATTCTATATCTGACTTTGACTTTCGGAGAGACACCGAGAGCCTTCACGGCTGCCGCCTGTATCTGTTCCTGAGACAATTCCTTGCCAAGTTTGCAAGTTACTTCTATTTGCTTCATATTATGTTTTTAAAAAATTCTACTGTTTTCACTGACCTGTCCGGAGCAACACAATACATCAGGTCAGAACTCTGCAAGACGGCTCACAGGTGCCACATCCAACCCGGCACGTTCCCCGTTCAGATAGTGGAACCAGCCAGCCACGGCAATCATTGCCGCATTGTCTGTAGTGAACTTGAACTCCGGAAGGAAGGTAGTCCATCCGCGTTTGATTCCTTCCTCAACGATACGGGAGCGGAGACCGCTATTGGCTGAAACGCCGCCGCCTATGGCAATCTGGCGTATTCCTGTCTGCTTGGCTGCCTTGATAAGTTTATCCATCAGAATATCTATCAGTGCCTTCTGGAATCCTGCACAAATATCAGCCTTGTTGTTTTCCATAAACATAGGATCTTCAGCCATCCTGTCTCTTACGAAATAGAGCAAAGATGTCTTGATTCCGCTGAAACTGTAGTCCAGCCCAGGGACGTGCGGCTTCGAGAATGTGAACCTGTTGGGATCACCTTCCTTTGCAAGCCGGTCAACAATAGGACCTCCCGGATAGCCAAGCCCCATCATCTTGGAACACTTGTCAAAAGCTTCTCCTACAGCATCATCAATGGTCTGTCCGAGTATTTCATATTCAAGCGGACTGTCCACACGCACTATCTGTGAGTTGCCTCCTGATACAAGCAGACACAGGTACGGGAACTCCGGATGACGGTTTTCCTGTCCGTGCTGTTTGATAAAGTTGGCAAGGATATGTCCCTGAAGATGATTGACTTCCACCAAAGGCTTGCCGACTGCCATAGCCAGACCTTTCGCAAAAGAAGTTCCGACAAGCAATGAACCTAAAAGACCTGGACCTCGTGTAAAGGCAATGGCCGTGATTTCGTCCGCAGATACTCCTGCTCTGTTCAGAGCTTCACTCACCACCGGTACGATGTTCAGCTGATGGGCTCTTGAAGCGAGTTCAGGAATGACTCCGCCATATGCTTTGTGGACATCCTGACTTGCAAGTACGTTCGAAAGAAGATAACCGTCGCTTATTACTGCGGCCGAGGTGTCGTCACAAGAAGATTCTATACCGAGAATTATGTCTGCCATTATCGTTGTTTTATATTTATTTCCAAATGAAACCTAATGAAATAATTTCCCCTCCTGCCCCGAGAGCTGTATGCCGTAAGGCGCGGACAAGCAATTATTCCAAATATTAATAATATCGACTATTCGATGGGTGCAAAAATACGGTTTTTATCCGATATTTTTTACTATTTTTGCAAGTTGGACAATAAAATCGGATACTGATCATCAAAAAGATTCTCAAAATAATATGGCTGATAATAGTCGCTATAGCCATAACTGTCACGGCAGCATTGATCACGCTTCAATTTCCGCGTGTGCAGACAGCCGTGGCAAAAGCCGTTGTGAGTGCAGTATCCAAGCATATTGACGGGGATATACATTTTGAGAAAATACATCTCAAACCGTTCACTACGCTGATTTTGAAAAACGCGACTGTAATAGACAAAAACCCTGCGCACGACTCAGGCGACTCACTTGCAGTTCCTTTGGACACATTATTCCGTGCCGAATATGTAATCGCAAAATTTTCCCTCGAGAGTCTTCTTGGGTATGAAGGAATACACTTCGACAAGGCTTATATAAGCAATGCCAAATTGAGTCTGGTAATCGAGGATATACCAGGTTCGAAAAATGGGGAAACCGATGTCAATCTGACCAGAATTTTCGGTTTGGGTTCAAGTTCATCCGCCGGGCCTTCTGACAAAGAGATATTTATGATCCGGAAAGTCGAAATCAGGAATATGGAGTTCATTATGAAGAACTATTCCGGCAAAAAGACCGAACATTATGGCGGTATGAACTGGAATGATCTGGATGTCAGGGAAATAAATATTCTCGCCAGGAATCTCAGGTTCAAGGGAGGTGTGATGTATGGCATCGGAGACAGGATTTCATTCAAGGAAAAATCGGGTTTCGTTTGCAGGAAACTCTCATCGACTGATGTCAAAGTGGGCAACGGAAAGACAATTGTGAAGGATTTGAAGTTGGATGACGGTATGTCTTCGCTCAAGCTTCCTCTGTTTATGATGAGTTATAGCGGTCCGAAAGACTTCTCGGATTTCCTGCAGAAAGTGAAACTGGATGGAGACATCACTATGAGCACCTTGGATTTCAGGACTTTATGGTATTTTGCACCGCAATTGAAGGGTAACAGCCTAAAGGTCGCTCTAAGCGGTAACGTATCCGGATATGTAAGCGACTTGAACGTCGGAACGCTGAAACTGGCATCTGCCGAGGGTGGTTTTTCCGGTACCGTATCAGGTAAAATTACGGGGCTCCCGGACATCAACGAGACATCACTGGACGTACAGAATGCCAATTTCAATCTCACGGCAGATGGCTTGGGAAAATTCATCAGCCAATGGATGCCATCAGGAAAACTTGATTTGGGCAATTTTGCACGTGGAACAATTTTTATGGTCGATTGCAAGGCAGAAGGCCTGCTCAACAATCTGCACGTCAATGCGGATATGAATTCTATGGCCGGAAGACTCAAGGCTGATGCTATTCTGTCAAACATCGTGGCTGCAGATAGTCCTATCAGCATCAGAGGAAGAGTACAAACGCACGACCTCAATTTGGGAAATATCATAGGAACTGATATTGTCGGACAAACGACAATGAGAACCGGTCTTACCGCAAGATTCGGCAAGGAGGCGTTAGAAGCCGACATTGATTCCCTTATAGTGGACAGACTGTACCTCAACGGCTACAACTACCAGGGAATAGCAGCTGCCGGTGAATTGTCAAAAAACACATTCAACGGAAAGATAATATGCAACGATCCCAGTCTCAACTTCCTGTTTCAGGGTTCATTCGCTCTTTCATCAAAAACTCAGAACTCGATATACCGGTTCTATGCAAATATCGGTAACGCCGACTTGAAGGCTATGAATATCGACAAAAGAGGGAAATCCAAAATCAGGTTGCAGACAAATGCTAATTTCACAAGAACCAGCAACGGGCAGATGCTTGGAAAAGTGGACATTGGCGGAATAGTTCTGGAAAACAAGACAGGAAAGCACGAAATAGGCGATATTAATATCACTTCGCATAGCAAGGACAGCCTGTACAAGCTGCGCTTCAATTCCAAATTTGCAGACGCATCGTTTGCCGGAACAGCTTCCATAACTGATTTCGTGAAGGATATATCCGAAATAACTCTGAGGAAGGAAATACCGGCTTTGTTCAAGGACAGTACATACAGCTGGAACGGAAACACATACAACCTCAATATGAAATTCCACAATTCAATAGAACTACTTGCTTTCGCGGTTCCCGGATTGTATGTGTCAGACAATACTACACTCACGGCTGCAGTTAACAAGGAAGGTCTCTTGGATTTGAACCTCAAATCACCGAGAATTGCGTTCAAAGACCAATATATCAAGGATATAAAGGCCAACTTCAACAACGCTCAGGAGCATATAACCGGAGAAATCACCAGTCCGGAAATCTATGCGGCCTCAATGAAGCTTCACAACAATACATTCAGTTTCTTCTCTGACAACAATCACATAGGAGCCGGATATACATACGAAAACAAGGGCGAACTCATCAACAGAGGAGAATTTATAATCCACGGCGGTCTGCAGAGATTAAGGGACGAACTTGAGGTGAGCCTGAACATACTTCCGTCTACACTTTATCTGAATTCCAAAATATGGAACATTCATTCTTCCAGTATGACTATCAGAGGACAAGAGATTGACGTTCCGTCACTGGAGTTCTCCAGCGGAGAGGAAAAAATAAGCCTTACAGGACGAACTTCGGCCCACAGGAAGGATACTCTGACACTTAGTCTGGGCAGGTTCGATTTGTCCGTTATCAATGCCCTTATCGGCGAAGATTTCGGATTCAGTGGTGCTGCCACAGGAAACATAAGGCTTACTTCCCCTATGAAAGATAAAGGATTGCTTGCTGACCTTATATGTGATTCCACTTACATTGCCGGTACTCCTGTTGGAGTTTTGAGAATCGGAAGTGAATGGAATGAGGCTTTCCGCAGATTCGACCTTGGAATAAAGAACGACCTCGACGGAAGAAGCAGCATCGACATCACAGGCAGCTATGCGCCTAAACATAAACTGATAAATGCCAATGCCAAATTCGACAAATTCAACATCAGCTATATCAGGCCGTTCGTAAAAGACATTTTCAGCGATATAGGAGGATACTTGTCTGGAGATATTGTGCTGGACGGTCCGTTGAAGAGTCTCGGAATATCAAGCACAGATACAAGAATAGATGATGCTATGCTCAAAGTGGCGTTCATCAATGTGCCGTTCTACATAAACGGTCCGTTCCATCTTGACAGCGGTGGCGCATATTTCGACAATATCCGTATCAAGGACAGATACAATGGCACAGGTACCGTAAGCGGAAGCATAAACTGGGAATATTTCCAGAATATCAGCTTCGATACTATGATAAATGTCCGGGATATGGAGTGTGTGAACATAAACGAGAAAGATGCTGATGTGTTCTACGGGCAGGTATTTGCCAGTGGAAAAGCACATATTACGGGAGATCTCGGTTCGATTCACCTGAATATTGATGCCGCAACTACAAAACCTGGAAACATACACATTCCACTTGCCGATATGGCTACGGGAGGAGGATCAACCAACCTGCTGAAATTCAAGGAAGAGGAGAAGTTCGAGAAAACCGACCCGTACGAAGAGATGATAAAGAAACTCAGCAAGCAGAAAACGGCAGCAGGTGAGCTTGGATTGGATTTGAACGTGACTGCAACTCCTGATGTGGAAGCATTCATAGAAATTGACAAGGCCAGCGGCAATGTACTTTCTGGGCGAGGCAACGGCAACATAAACCTTGAAATCAACAATGATGCATTCAACATAAAAGGAGACTACAGACTTACTGACGGAAAATACAGATTCTCCGCTATGGGCATAGTAAACAGGGATTTCCAGATACAGGAAGGAAGTACTGTGAACTTCACTGGAGATATAATGGACAGTCGTCTGGATATAGATGCCATTTACAGGACCAAAGCGTCATTGTCCACTTTGATTGCGGATACATCATCTGTCTCAAACCGAAGGGTCGTAGAGTGCGGAATACAGATTTCCGACAATATCAGAAGTCCGCGCGTGCAGTTTTCGATTGATGTACCGGACTTGGATCCGACAGTGAAAGCAAGAGTCGAAAGCGCATTGAGCACTGAGGACAAAGTACAGAAACAGTTCCTGTCACTGCTGATTACCAACAACTTCCTCCCTGACGACCAGTCCGGTATAGTGAACAATATGTATGGCAACGTCGGTGATTTGATGGTCAACCAGATAAACAATATATTCCAAAAGCTGGACATACCTCTCGACCTCGGTCTGAATTACCAGCCTAATGAACGGGGAAATGACATATTCGACGTTGCGGTGTCTACACAATTGTTCAACAACAGGGTCATTGTCAACGGAAACATAGGCAACAGGCAGAACAGTTCCGGCAATGCCCAGAATGGTGTGTCCGGTGACATCGAAATCGAAATCAAACTCGATCGGGCAGGCTCATTCCGCTTGAACTTGTTCTCACATTCGGCAGACCAGTATACCAATTCGCTGGACAACTCTCAAAGAAGCGGCATAGGTCTGACTTATCAGACAGAGTTCAACAGCATAGGACAGTTCTTCCGCTATATGTTCTCGAACAAGGCCAAAAGACAGGAAGCCAAATTGGAAGAGGAAAGGCAGATTCTGGAAGGAGAACGGAAAATCGTTACCATAACCAATGACGATGCCATTACCGCAAAAGATAGAAAACAAAAGAGAAATGACTGAAACAAAAGGCAAACTACATCTTATACCGTCACCTCTCGGTGATGTTGAACCATCAGAAGTTATCCCTGCCCCGGTGCTTGAGTCTCTGGGAGGATTCAAAACATTTGTTGTTGAAGAGGTCAGGACCATCCGCAGATACCTCTCCAGAGCAGGACTTAAGGGAAAAATTGATGGTTTGGATTTCTTCGAACTCAACGAACACACTGATGATGCGACAATCGAAAGCTATCTGAAGTTGTTTGGCAACGGCAATGATGTTGCTCTGATTTCAGAGGCAGGACTTCCCGCCGTGGCTGACCCTGGTGCAAAGCTTGTTGCCCTTGCCCACCGTCACGGAATCAAGGTAGTACCTGCTGTAGGTCCGTCATCTCTGATGATGGCCCTTATGGCTTCAGGACTGAACGGACAGTCATTCGCATTTTGCGGTTACATCCCGGCAAAGACCGATGAAAGGCGCAGCAAGCTTAAAACTCTTGAAAAAGTATCGGCACAACTCAAACAGACACAGATAATCATTGAAACGCCTTACAGAAACGACGCTCTTTTCAAAGATATATTGTCAATATGTTCGGCCAATACAAAAGTCTGCATTGCTGCAGATATAACCACCCCGGATGAGTACATAAAAACAAAGACTGTCGGAGAGTGGAAGAAAAATAATTTCACAATAGGCAAACGACCTTGCGTCTTCCTTATATTGGCGTAACTTCCCTGATATCAATAAGTATCTTTATGAATGAAAATGGAATAATAGAACTGGAGGGTATGGAATTCAAGGCTTATCACGGATGCCTTGAGAAAGAGAAGATAGAAGGAAACCTCTTTGTCGTTGATTTCCGCGGAGAAACATCGCTTTACGAAGCTGCTGTCACCGACAATTTGTGTTCAACCGTAAACTATGCGGAAATCTATAATCTCGTAGCAGAGGAAATGGCCGTACCGTCCGATTTGCTCGAAAACGTGGCTGGACGCATTGTTATGGGCATAGAAACGAAGTTCCCTCAATTCACGTCTTTTTCCGTCAGGGTTTCAAAACGCCGTCCTCCTGTGGAAGGAATCGCACAATGGTCAAGAATCACATTGTTTCACGACAACAAGAATTTACTATGAAGATAGCATATATAACATTAGGCTGCAAACTCAATTATGCAGAAACATCTACATACGAAAGAGAATTGGAAAAGAGAGGATTCGAAACCGTCCCCTGGACCAAAGGAGCAGATGTGTTTCTCGTAAACACTTGCACTGTGACTGAACATTCGGACAAGAAAAGCCGCAATATTATCCGCAAACTCCACCGTCTGTCTCCAGATGCTTCTGTATTTGTGACCGGATGCTATGCTCAGCTCAAAAAGGCTGAAATAGAAGCTATTGAAGGAGTTACAGAGGTGTTCGGAGCTACAGAAAAAAGCCGTATCGTACCTGTTATAAGCGCACTTGCGGAAGGCAGTAGCTGCTCTTGCGGTGATGCGGGACAGTTCTTCCCTGCATATTCGAGCGGAGAAAGGACACGTTCTTTCCTGAAGGTACAAGACGGGTGCAACTACAAATGTCACTACTGCACAGTTCCTTATGCCAGAGGTGAAAGCCGCAATATTCCAATAGCAGAGATTATCCCGCAGGCAGAGGCGATTGCTGCAGAGGGTATCAAGGAGATTGTCATAACCGGGGTCAATACCGGAGATTTCGGACGTTCGACAGGTGAAACTTTCTTCCAACTCATACAGGAACTCAACAAGGTCGAAGGCATACAGAGATACAGGATTTCGTCCATAGAGCCAAACCTTCTGACAGAAGAGATTATAGACTGGATAACTTCCGGTACGAAGTTTCTGCCCCACTACCATATACCTCTTCAATCAGGCTCGGATACAATTCTGAAAGAGATGGGAAGACGGTACGATACCAAGGCATTCGCTGACAAAATAGCCTATATAAGGGCGAAAAGCGAAAAGCCGGGAGGAATGAAAGTATTCTTCGGCATCGATGTAATCGTAGGATTCCCAGGGGAAACCGATGAGTTGTTTATGGAGACTTACAATTTCCTTAAAAATGTCGTAAAACCTTCATTCATACATATATTCCCTTACTCAAGACGCAACGGCACCCCGGCAGCGACAAGAACAGATCAGGTTCAGGAATCTGTCAAGACGGAAAGGGTCAAAATGCTTGAAGAACTGTCCGATATGCTGCATAGGGAATTTGTGGAGGCGCATAAAGGTATGGAAGCTGAGGTTCTTTTCGAAAGTTCAGACAAAAACGGGAAAATGTACGGTTACACAGAGAATTACATCAGAGTCGAACGTCCTTTCGACAGTGCTTCCGTAGGGCAGATTGTCCACATCGACATATGATTTGCCGACATTGACAAAGGTGCATTCGGTTTGTTTATTGGCAAGCATAATTGCGCAATGAGCATAACGGCGTACGGAGCATAAGAATTCAGACGAATACAAAGATTCAAACGAGTATATGGATTTAAACGACCATAATATGACGAAACTGACATTTTTGGGAACAGGTACTTCACAGGGAGTACCGATGATAGGATGCGACTGCGAAGTCTGCAAATCAGCAGATGCCAAAGACAAAAGGTACAGGGCTTCCGTATTTGTGGAATCTGCCGGGCTCAACGTACTGGTAGACGCTGGTCCTGACTTCAGATCCCAGATGCTTAGGGCCGGAATAAGACATATTGACGCTATTCTTCTGACCCATAATCACAAGGATCACACAGGAGGGCTTGACGATGTAAGGGCGTTTAACTATATAGAACGTGCACCGATAAAGATTTATTGCGAACAATATGTTGAAGACTCGCTAAAAAAGGAATATTCATATGCTTTCGCCGAAAAACGATACCCTGGCGTGCCTGAATGGCAGATAAGAATCATTGGCGAAAACCCGTTCGATGTTACCGAAAATATTCCGAAAATCAGGCTTATATGGGAAGATGGCACAGGTTATACCAAAGTCCCCTGCAAAGTTCCGGAAGTTCTCAGAACAGAAAAGGTTATACCTATCCGAGGAATGCATTACAAACTCCCGGTCCTCGGGTACAGGTTCGGAAACATCGCATACCTAACGGATATGAACTATATACCGGAAAGCGAATTTGACAAGTTGAAGGGACTGGAGCACTTCATAATCAATTGCGTACGCAAAGAAAAACATATTTCACACTTCTCGCTCGGAGAAGCGGTAGATATAGCTGAAAGGGTTGGAGCAAAGCATAGTTGGCTGACGCACCTTTCGCACCAGTTGCCAAAGTACGCCGACCTTGTAAAGGAACTTCCGGGAGGACCAGAAGCCTCTCTCTCTCTGAAGCCCGCCGGAATCATACAGGATTCGCTTCCGGAAGGCAGCATCCTCCCGGCATTCGACGGACTCGTGATAAGAGACTAAACCTTAACTCGTATAAGAGACTGGACCTTGATACGTGATAAGAGACTGACCCACGATACGTCAGAGGGTCATTCCATCTGATTTAATCGCTGCGACTGCTTCAGATACGACATAAGTGCTGCCTCCTATATAGATAAGAGGACGCGATGACGGTTCCGCATTCTGGATAGCTTTGATTCTCTGAACTGCAGTTTCCAGAGCGCTTGCTACGTTTCCTACAACCGAGGACTGGCCAGGTTCTATGCCTGCTTTCTCGCAATGAGCCAAATATTTTTCCTTAACTTCACCAGCCTTGAGAGAACGGGGTGAATCTGCGTTTGTGAAAATATATTCGGCACCGACAGGCATATACTCCATTACTGCGTCGACATTTTTGTCAGCAACACTGCCATAGACAATTACAAGATGTGTGCAGTCACCGCTGGAAAGCATATTCTGAAGCTGGTTGAAATTGTTTCTCAAACCGTGGGCATTGTGTCCTATGTCGCAAATCATCCACGGGTTACCGGACAATTTCTCCCAACGTCCGTGAAACTCCATTCTGGAAGCTGTGTTGGCAATGGCATTGCAGACCGTTTCTGAAGAAAAGTCGCAAGTTTGGAAATTATCCGACTCTTTCAGCACATCTAATGCTGCAAGCACTGTCCTGAGATTTACCTTCTGATAACACCCCTGAAGGTCCATTTTGGAAGGAAGAGATTCATCCCAAAGAGAAGGTACAACTTTGTCTGCGAAAGTAAGCAAAGACATTATCTTGCTACGGTCACCATAGAAGCTTACTTCTGGAAGGTTGGTATACAACACTTTACGCTCAAAGACTGGCACAGTCTCAGGATTGCTCTCCCCCACCACTACGGGAACAAGAGGCTTTATGATTCCAGCCTTTTCATACGCTATCTGTGAAAGAGTGTTGCCAAGAAGATCGCAATGATCAAGTCCGATATTGGTTATCACACTAAGACACGGATTGACTATATTCGTACTGTCCAGACGACCGCCCAATCCGGTTTCCAACACTACGGCATCTACTTTCATATCCGAAAACCAGCACATAGCCATCATTGTGGTAATCTCGAAAAAGGACAAATCCAGATGATCAAATGTCTCATTCCATTTTACCACAAAATCCCATACATATTCCTTGGAAATGTATTCGAGAGTGCCGTCAGGTCTTATAAGACGCATTCTTTCTCTGAAATCCAGTATATGAGGAGATGTATAAAGCCCCACACACATACCTGAAGCTCCCAAAACGGAAGCCAGCATATTGGACACGGAGCCTTTCCCGTTGGTACCGGCCACGTGAATCACGTGATAATTCTTGTGCGGATGACCGGCTATGGAATCGAAAAATTCCATATTTGCGATTCCCGGCTTGTAGGCCGAAGAACCTGCTTTCTGAAATGTAGGGAAACGATGGAAGAGTTCGTCTATCATCCTATCGTATTCATTATCCGAGTAAACTTTATCCTTTATATCCATTTTATCCAGAATCTTCGAAAATTTCATTTTGTTGAAAACGCAAAAATACTTAAATTTACGGAGTTATTCGTATCTAAACCTTATATAAGAATGAAAAACTTGTCACAACAGATCAAATCCGCTTTTTTTTCACAATACATCATTGACGGAATCAGATACGACATCCCACCGGCTGTCCTTTTGGACGAATGTATGATGGGGAACGGACGTATGAGTGTTGAAGAGAGCGGAGTTGTCTGCAGTGCAAACGATATAGTCGACGAGAGCAAGGAGCCATCACTGTCTTCTCTGAAATATGATTCAGGGAAAACTGCGGAATATGCAGATATTGTAGCAAAGGCTTCCTCAGAACCAAGACCATTCAATATGGTTTGTCCCGAACATTTCACGATGCTCAGGATTGCAGGAGCATTGATTGATTTCATCTGGAATGACGGACATTTCAGACTCGGTGACTTATGTGTGTATCCGGAGTGGAAATGGAATATGTCTCCGGTTGGAAATATGGCGGCATTCTACAAGTCCGCAGAATCAATGAGTTCATACCTGTTCGACCTCGGTGTAAAAGTATGCAATTATGACATTTCGGAAAGTTGCGGAGAAAGTTTTCTGGAAATCGGGGTTGGCATAGTCGACTCTGCCAAAAGCGACTCGGAGAATGAATCAGATGATACATTCCTGTTCAAATCGTCTCCGTTCGAGAGCCGGCATCCGAAAGCTGCGACAGGACGTAAATGCAATCCTAATGCGAGTTCAGATCCCGAAAGGTGGATTATCTACATTCCGTTCGACCCGTGCCGGTTCAAGATGGGAGGCTCCCTGCTTTCAACAGCCTTGGGAGAACATTCGGGCACTGCCCCTGAAATCGGAGACCCGGACTATTTCATAGATTGCTATGAAGTTGTCAGAGAACTTGTAGAGGATGGCATCATTTGTGCCGGTGTAAGCGTCGCTGACGGAGGAATAGCCGGAGGACTGATGAAGTTGGGAGCCGTCAACGGAATAGATACCGATATGTCAGGTATTATGAGTTCTTACCGTGAAACAAACCTTGTGAATATCCTATTCGCCGAAGTGCCGGGAGTTCTTGTTGAGATAGAAGATTACAACTTCGATTATTTCGATTCCCAGATGCTGCTTCAGGATGTCGCATATTATCCGATAGGACATCCTGACCCCGAAAAAACCGGAACAAGGTTCGGAGCCGGGGAGAATAACGGCATCGCAAACATACTTGCATCTCTGATGGGACAGGCCTCGGAAGGTGAAGACTGAACAGTATACGTTACATAATGTAATGTATCATACCACAATAGATTATGACACACAGCCGTTATGCCAATGTGCCGGAAAAAGGCACTGGCGTCAAGAAACCGAAGATATTCGTTCTTGACACAAACATCATCCTGCACGACTACAGGGCGATAAGGAAATTCCAGGACAATGACCTAGTGATTCCTATGGCGGTTCTGGAGGAACTTGATAAATTCAAGAAAGGCAACGATGCCCTCAATTACAACGCCAGAGGCTTTATGAGAGAGCTTGACAAGCTCACGCAAGGACGGTCTTTCGGAAGAGAGGGAGTGCCTATCGGTAAACATCTCGGAGACATAAAAGTCGAGCTTAATCACCCATTCCCGGATAATCTTGCCGGATGCTTCGCAGATGACATCCAGGACCACAGAATACTTGCAACTGCTATCTGGGTCAGAGACCACAATCCGGGGCGTTTCACAGCATTGGTAACAAAGGATGTAAACCTGAGAATGAAAGCCAAGGCGGTAGGTATGGAAGCACAGGATTACCTCACCGACAAGATTGACGAGGTACGCGTGGAAGATACCAAGAATGAGATAGTGGAAATAGCAGGCACTGATTCCAGAATCCTTCAGGAACTGGCTTACGGTGACGGCAAAGCCCAATGGGACAATATCGTATCCAAAGAACCGCTTCCAAATCAACTGTTCAAATTCAAATGGGATCAGACAGACGGTTCCAAATCAATATGCGCAAGATATGACAAGAATTCAGGCAATATTGTCCTCGTAAAGAAACAATATGCCTACGGAATAGCCCCACGCAACGACGAACAGAAATTCGCCTTGGATGCCTGTCTGAACAAGTCCATACAATTGGTTTCGCTCACCGGTGGTGCAGGTACCGGAAAGACTCTTCTCGCCCTTGCCGCCGCACTTGAGCAAAGTAGTGATTATGAACAGATTATCCTATCACGTCCTACTATAGTACTGGGCAATCAGGATATCGGATTCCTGCCAGGTGACCAGAAAACCAAGATGAGTCCTTTTGTTCAGCCACTGATGGACAACCTTAACGTAATAAGAAACAGTTTCAAACCAACAAGCAAACAAAGCACAAAGGTTGATGCAATGCTGACAGAGGGAAAACTTGTAATTTCTCCTCTTGCCTATATCAGAGGCAGAAGTTTGGGAAATGTATATTTCATTGTTGACGAAGCACAAAACCTTACTCCGCACGAAATCAAGACAATCATAACAAGAGCCGGCGAGGGAACAAAAATCGTCTTTACGGGAGACATTTTCCAAATTGACCAGCCTTATCTCGACATATGGTCC